>Ga0115011_10000060_pt1 | contig 109728 bp, 101 predicted proteins | sample TroAtlMetagenome_2_FD_88705 | JGI IMG/M metagenome (GOLD analysis project Ga0115011, IMG submission 88705) | Marine eukaryotic phytoplankton communities from Atlantic Ocean - Tropical Atlantic ANT8 Metagenome | ecosystem: Environmental > Aquatic > Marine > Oceanic | place: Tropical Atlantic... | reverse complement strand
CCCGGAAAATGAATCCTGTGCCAGGCAGGCCGCCCTCTCCCCACCACCCGCTCCGCGGGCGGTCCTCCCCTCTCCCACGTCGTGGGCGAGGGGCAGCGGACTCGCTGCGCGAGATTCACGCTATCAAGGTCGAACGAAACAGCGCCTTGGTCTGTTTTGACGACTAGTCCGGAATCTGCGTCGGAACGACACTCAATGCTTTAAGGGCGATGCGTGTATGCGCGTCGCCTGGGTCCGATAGGGAGGTCAGGAGATGCAGGATCTAGTCACCAATGACAGGAACACCGCCGAAGGCACCGCGCACCCAGTGTCCGATCGGCCCGGCTACGCAGCGGACAAGCCGCACAACGAGCGCTCCCGTCTCAATGCGTTACGGCGCCTGAACATACTCGACACGGCACCGGAGCAAGCCTTCGACTGCATCACCAGCCTGGCCCGCGACTTGCTCGGGGCACCGATCGCGCTGATCTCGCTGATCGATGACGACCGGCAGTGGTTCAAGTCGAACCATGGCCTGGACTCCGCAGAGACGTCCAGGGATGTGTCGTTCTGCGCTCATGCCATCCTGGAGGACGGGATACTGCTGGTGCCCGATACACATCAGGACGAACGGTTCGCACGCAATCCGCTGGTCACCGGCCAACCCGGGATCCGCTTCTATGCGGGCGTGCCGCTGGTCACGCGCGAAGGCTTCAAGCTCGGGACTTTGTGCGTGATCGATACGCAGCCGCGAGCCGGCGTCAGTGAGACGCAGCTGCGTAGCCTGGAAAATCTCGCGACGCTGACGATGGCTCAACTCGAGGCGCGACGCAGCAAGAGCATGCTTCACCGCGGCACCGGGCTTTACAACTACGACCGCATGATCGATGACCTGCAGATCATCGCGGACGATCCGGAACAGGCCGACGACGCCGTGTACGCGGTGGTACTCGACACCCTGCGCCCCGAATATTTTGCGGCCAAGGTGCATGCGCTAGGTTATGGCGGCGTGGCGACATTCATCCAGGGCTTCATCGAACGGATCGAGCACCTGCTGCCTCATTGCCGCGTCTACCACGTCGGACTGTACGGTTTGGGCTTCATCGTCACCGACCTCGACAAGCCGCGGGGCAATGAATGGCTATGGGCGCTTGTCGATGCGGCGCGGGAACCTGTCGACTGCCACGGCGTGCCGATCCAGGCGCAGCCGCGCATGGGGATAGCACGACTCGAACGCGGCCCCGAAGCGGGCAGGATCACTTTGGACCAGGCTCAGGCCGCAGCACTGGACGCCGCGAAGACTCATCGCCACTGGTCGCAATTCGACGCGGAGCGCTATGCCAAAACGCGCCGCAGCTTCCTGCTGCTGGCTGATTTGCCGCGCACCTTCGACCAGAGCGCTCAGCTGTTTCTCGAGTACCAGCCGCAGATCGACCTCAACAGCGGCCACTGCGTTGGCGTCGAAGCATTGCTCCGCTGGCACCATCCGCAGTTCGGCCTGGTGCCGCCCACCGAATTCATCGGGATCGCCGAACAGACTGCACTGATGCCGCGCCTGACCAATTGGGTGATCTCCGAAGCCGCGCGACAAATGGTTGCCTGGAACCGCATCGGCCTCGACATGAAGGTGAGCGTCAACGTCTCGTCGACCGACCTGGTCGATACCAACTTCTGCGACCGCGTCAACAACATCCTGACGGCCCAGGGTGCCGACCCGAGTCGATTCGGTATCGAGTTGACGGAGAGCGTCGTGTCGAGCGACCTCGACAACATCATCAACCAGCTGCTGACGCTGCGTGATATGGGTGTCGAGATATCGATCGACGACTTCGGCACCGGAGCCAGCAACCTCGTCTACCTCAAACGCATCCCGGCGAGCATGGTCAAGCTCGACCAGAGTTTCGTGCGTTCGCTACTTTCCGAAAAGCGGGATCAGGCCATCACGCACACGATGATCGACTTGGCGCACCAGCTCGGCTACCGGGTCGTCGCCGAAGGCGTCGAAAACGATGCAATCCGGGACATGGTCGGCCGATGGGGCTGCGACCAGGCCCAAGGCTATCTGTTCGGCCGCCCCATGGCGCCTGAAGCTTTGGTGGCTTGGCTCCATACACAGAACAGGTCGCGGCGACGCGTTGCGATGGGCGCCGTGTAAGGCATCGTGGCGCATTGCCAAAGCGATCCACGTACCGGCCACGCTGGCGCTCAGCCGTGCACCAGCCGCGCCAACGCACTGCGTGATTCCACGCCAAGCTTGCCGTAAGCACGATACAGATGGCTGGATACGGTGGTCGGCGCGAGCCCCAGCTCGCGTCCGAGCGCCTTGTGCGACAGCCCCTGACATACCCCCAGCACGACCTGACGCTCGCGATCGGTCAGTCCATCCAGCGGCGTGAGTTCGCGTAGCTGCACGAGGTACAGGTCTGCGAATGGCCGCACCTGCAACAACAAGCCTTCGATGCGCTGCTCGTACCGATCCGGCTCGAAGCGAAACGGCAGCTGATGCCCGCCATAGGGCATGAAGCGTCGTTCCAGCAAATCCAGAAATTCCGGCTGCACCTCGTGCAGCACGCCTTCCCGGTCGACAATCGCCGAGCATTGCTCGGCCTGCGGCGTGCGTGGCCGCGTGATGTGCAGGAAGAAAGCGTGCGAGTACGCCGCCACCATGTGGTAGGCCGCAGTCTCGAAGCGCTGGCGATCTTCGGCGCTGAAACAGGCGCCCGGCTGACACCGGTACAGGCTCAACAGGGTGAACAGGCCCGAACGCGGATCGGCATGGCAGGTCGTCAGAATCGCCTCGATGCCATAACGCGAGAAACATTGACGGTAGACGGCCGAAGCGTGGAAGGCGTCGCCAGGCAGAAACTCGGCCATGTCGATGGCGCGACCGCCACTGGATACCAGCGATGGAAACACCGGATTCAGTTCACGCGTGAGCTCCAGCGCCTGCGCGTACTCGACCGGCAGGCCGAACACCTTCACATTGTGGAACCGTCCCCGTTCGCGATTGCCCATGCCCCATAGCGCTGCATCGAAGTGCACAAGCTCACACAGGCGCTCCAGACTCCATCGCTGATGATCCTCCGGCGACACGTCCAGACCGGCCCGATACAACTGGCTGACCCACTGCGGCAGACGCATGTCTCACTCCTCCGATGCCGTCTTTTGTTATGCCGGAGGTGTTAGCACGATCCCGGAGCACTCGCCACTACCGCAGGCGTCAGCGCGCGGCCGCTGGGTGCCGGCATTCCCGCTTCACAGTCAGCGCCTACGCGCCGACAACCGAATCCGCCACATAGGGATTGCTGCGTCGCTCCTGGCCGAATGTGGAAATCGGTCCATGTCCCGGCACGAACCGGATCTCGTCGCCACGCGGGAACAGCTTGTTGCGGATCGAGTCGATCAGGTCCTGATGGTTTCCGCGCGGGAAATCGGTGCGGCCGATCGAACCCTGGAACAGCACATCACCGACGAAGGCGAGCTGCGACGGCGCGTGATGGAACACCACATGTCCCGGCGTATGGCCGGGACAGTGGATCACGTCGAAGTCGAGCCCGCCCACCTGAACACGGTCACCGTCTTCGAGCCAGCGATCCGGCACGAAGCTGCGGCTGGGCGGAAAGCCGTATTGCTGCGCCAGCTGCGGCATCGACTCGATCCAGAACGCATCATCACGATGCGGGCCTTCGATCGGCAGACCGAGCCGCTCCGCGAGTTCCGCGACGACACCGCAGTGGTCGAGATGGCCGTGCGTGACCAGCAGCTTCTCCAGTTTCACGCCGCGCGCGGCCACTGCAGCCAGCAGTCGGTCCGGATCGCCGCCGGCATCGACCAGCGTTCCCTGCATGGTTTGCGCATCCCAGACCAGGGAGCAGTTCTGCTGAAACGCGGTGACCGGAAGGATTTCGACCTGCAAGCGAGTCATTGTGTTTCTCCTGCGACACGGGCGGGTTGCGGAACACGGAATGCGCGCCGACCGAGCTGGACCGACAAGGCGGCGGTCATGGCAATCAGGACGACAACGCCCGGCCAGCCGAAGTGTGTCCACAGCGGCGCCGGCAGAATGCCACCAACACTACCGCCGAGGTAATAGCAGGTCACGTAGAGCCCGATCGCTGCACCGCGTGCCTGCGGCACGGCTTCTCCGACAAAACTGGTCACCGTGGTCTGCGCCACGAACAGACCTGCGGAAAAGAGAGTCAGACCCAGCACCACAGCCGCCAGCCAAGGCAGGGTCGTAAGAACCAGTCCGGCCACGGCGACGGTCCAGGCGCCCGACAGCACCCGAGCATGACCGAAGGCATTGAGCAGCCGACCGGACACCGGCGTGATCATCACGCCAACCAGATAGACCGTAAAAATCATCGACAGCCCCCCCGGTCCCAAATCGAACGGCGGCTCCGCCAAGCGCAGCGAGATGTAGGTAAAACCCGCGACCAGGGCAAACAACAGACTGAAGCCCGCGGCATAAGCGCTGCGCAACTGCGGCATGCGCAACAGCGTCCACAGTTTCGGCTGCGTGCCGGCGGGGCGCGGCAGGCGAGGCCTGTCTGGCGCCAACCAGCGGGAGATCAGCACCGCCAGCAGCAGCTGCGTCAGCGCCAGCGCGACAAAACCGAAGCGCCAGCCCAGAAATTCGGCGACCACACCGGACAGGAAGCGTCCCGAAAAACCACCCATGATCGTGCCGGCCACATACAGTCCGGTGACCGCACGCGCCTCATGCGCTTGCCATTCCTCGTTCACATAGGCCACGGTGACGGCAAAGATCGCCGGTAGCGTAAGGCCTTCGAGAAACCGAAAGGCAATCAGCCAGTGGACGCTGGGGGACAGCGCCGCCAGCAGGGTCGGAACGACCGCCGAAAAACTCGCAAGGACGATGACGCGTCGACGACCCAAACGATCTGCGAACAGGCCGATGAACGGCGCGGCAACCGCCACACCGAACGTGCCCGCCGAAATGATCAGGCCGGCCAGAAAAGCGTCGTGGCCCACCCAGCTGCGCAACAGCGGCAGCAATGATTGCGGCGAATAAAGCGGCACGAAGGCCGCGGCGCCAGCCAGAAAGGCGGCAATACGCCGACGATCCATGAGGGTTCCAAATATTGAAGAGTGGGTCTCGCGCAGAGACATCAACGCGCAAAGAAAGGCGCTTTCATTCTGAAAGGCTTTTTTTTTAGCTCGGTGCCAAAAAAAGCCTGAGCGCAATCAATTTCTTGCCATTCCCAGCGCCTTTGCGTCTTGGCGCGAGACCCGCTTTTGGAGCGACTAGAACGGAATATCGTCGTCCTCGAAGTCGCGGTCCATCGCCGGTTCGGGCGAGGCGCTTCGAGACGGTGGCGGACTGCTGTCGCCTCGATCATAACTGGCCGTACCGCCACCGCCACCGCCCGTGGTGCCGCCGAGCATCTGCATTTCATTGGCAACGACTTCGGTGCTGTAGCGTTCGTTTCCGGACTTGTCCTGCCACTTGCGCGTCTGCAGGCGACCTTCCAGATAGACCTGACGGCCCTTCTTGAGGTATTGACCGGCGATTTCCGCGGTCTTGCCGAACAGCACGACGGTGTGCCACTCGGTGTTTTCCTTGTTCTCGCCGGTCTGCTTGTCGCGCCATTGCTCGGACGTGGCGATGCGCAGATTGGCGATGGCCGTACCGGATGCCGTGTAGCGCACTTCCGGATCCTGGCCGAGATTGCCGATCAAGATGACTTTGTTGATGCCGCGGGCCATGGCCTTCCTCGCTGTGTCTGGTCTGAGTGTCCCCGGGGACAGATTCCGTACGCCGCGGTGCCGTTGATACCGGCAGCGGGCCGCAGAACGCTACGATAACGCCGTCGCCGCATGCGTGCACGGGTGATGCCGGGGCAATCCCAGGGACGGCCGGGGGCGCGCATCATACCGGACCCGGCCCGCTGTGCCGGACCTCGCCCGGTCAGCGCTGCGACGCTGCCGGCTCGGCCTCGACCGGCGCCTCGTGACGCGGCACCACCGGAATGCCGGACACGAAGCTCAGCCAGATCAGCGGCAGCAGCGCGACCACGGCAAAGCCGTGCATTCCCAACCAGTCCATGGCATTGCCGCCGATCACCGCGCCACCGACGAAGGCGCCCAGAAACTGGGAGGTGGCATAGACCCCCAGCGCCGCGCCCTTGTTGTCGGCCGGCGCGATCCGCGAGATCAGCGACGGCAGCGCACCTTCCAGATAGTTGAAGCCGATGAAGAACAGGCCCAGTGCACCCACCAGGACGGCCGGGTGATGCTCGGCGAACCCGAGAATCAGCAAAGCCGAGGCCAGCGCCAGAATCGCGCCGACCATGGCGCTGCGCTGCAATCCGCGCTTCTCAGCCATGCGGATGATCGGGAAGACCAGGAACAGAGACACCAGCATCACCGGCAGGTAGACCTCCCATTGCGCCGCTTGGTCGAGATGCATGGCCTCGCCAATCGCCGAGGGCAACATCAGGAAGGTGGCCGTCATCGCCGCGTGCAGCAGGAAGATGCCCGCGTCGATGCGCAGCAGGCGACCGTCGCGGATCACATCCCGCACGCGCCCCCGGGTTCCGCTGAGACGCGGCGCCTTGGGCACCATGAAGATCAGGATCGGCAGCGTCAGCAGCGCCAGCCAACCCGCACCCTCGAAGATTCCATCGACCCCGATCACGCCCGCCACCGGCGGCCCGATGATCAGCGCCAGTACGAAGGCGCCGCCCATGCCGGCACCCATGAGGGTCATCGCCTGAGTACGCACCTGGGCGCGTGTCACGTCTGCCAGCAGGGCGCTGACGGCCGAGGAAATGGCGCCGGCACCCTGCAACGCACGCCCAATGATCAGCCATTCGATGGTGTCGGCACTGGACGACAGCCAGCTGCCGGTAGCGAAGACGGCCATCCCCACCAGAATGATCGGCTTGCGGCCAACGCGATCCGACAGCCAGCCCAGCGGAAGCTGCAGCACCGCCTGGGTGAGCCCGTAGACACCAAGCGCAAGCCCGACCTGCTGGGGCGTGGCGCCGCCGCTGAGCTGCCCCGCATAAGGCGCAAACACTGGCAGCACCATGAACAGGCCCATCATCCGCAAGGCATAGACAAGGGCCAGACCGGCTGTGGCGCGCCATTCGATCGAGTTCATGGATTCGGCTGAATTCGGCTGTTCAAAACTGGGGGCTCGGGTCGGTAGACCCTCGTAAGCGGAATCGGTTCGGTCTGCTGTCCACCCGTAGCGGACCGTCTGCGTGGAGCGCCGTTGCCCCGCTTCGCCGCTGCCTTGCGACGACCCTCGCACCCCAATGTGCCAGCTGGCACGGAGGACTGCATCCTTCTTCAAGCATCGACCGTGCCGGAGACGCAAGCGGCGCTTTGCGGCGTGAAAAACTCTCTGCGTATAGTACGCGATTCGCTCCCTGACCCTGACGCCCCCCATGTCCATGGACGCCATCCGCATCCGCGGCGCGCGCACGCACAATCTCAAGAATGTTTCGCTGGACCTGCCGCGCGATCAACTGATCGTGTTCACCGGCCTGTCCGGTTCCGGCAAGTCCTCGCTCGCCTTCGACACGCTCTATGCCGAGGGCCAGCGCCGCTATGTCGAATCGCTGTCGGCCTATGCTCGGCAGTTCCTGTCGATGATGCAGAAGCCGGACGTGGACACCATTGAGGGCCTGTCGCCGGCGATTTCGATCGAGCAGAAGTCGACCTCGCACAACCCGCGCTCGACCGTCGGCACCGTCACCGAAATCTACGATTACCTGCGCCTGCTGTTCGCGCGCGTCGGCCAACCGCGCTGCCCCGATCACGGCACCGTGCTCGAAGCGCAGGAAGTGTCGCAAATGGTCGACAGCGTGCTGGCGCAGCCCGAAGGCTCGGCCTGGTTGCTGCTGGCGCCGGTGATCCGCGGCCGCAAGGGCGAGCACGCGGACGTGTTCGAACAGATGCGCGCGCAGGGCTTCGTGCGTGCGCGCGTCGACGGGCGCGTCTACGAACTGGAGGAGATCCCCAGCCTCAACCGCAAGCTCAAGCATGACGTGGAGGTGGTGGTCGACCGCTTCAAGGTGCGCGCTCCCGCCGCGGATGGCGGCGATGCGGGCGGCGGATTGAAGCAGCGCCTGGCGGAATCCTTCGAAACCGCACTCAAGCTGGCCGACGGTCTGGCCTATATCGCACCGCATTCCGGCGAAGGCGAGCACATCACCTTCAGCTCCAAGATGTCCTGCCCGGTCTGCGGCTATTCGCTGCCGGAACTGGAACCGCGGCTGTTTTCGTTCAACGCGCCGCACGGCGCCTGCCCGAGCTGCGACGGTCTCGGCCAGATGCAGGTGTGCGACCCGGATCGCGTGGTCGCGCATCCGGAGCTGTCGCTGGCGGCCGGCGCGATCCGCAGCTGGGACCGCCGCAATCCCTACTACTGGGCGATCCTGCAGTCGCTGGCCGAACACTACGACTTCGATCTGGAAGTGCCGTTCGTGCGTATGCCGCAAAAGGCGCGCGACATCGTTCTGTACGGCAGCGGCACCGACAAGATCGCCTTCCGCTACCCGGACGAACGCGGCCGCAAGGCCACGCGCACGCACCGTTTCGAAGGCATCATTCCCAATCTGGAACGGCGCTACCGTGAAACCGAATCCGACGCCGTGCGCGAGGAGCTGGCCAAGTACCGCTCGGACAAGCCCTGCCCGGCCTGCGACGGCGACCGTCTGAACCGCGCCGCGCGCAATGTGTTCGTCGCCGAACAGCCCTTGCCGGCGCTGACGCGGCTGTCGATCCGCGAGGCCGAGGACTGGTTCCGCGCGCTGGACCTGCCCGGTCACAAGGGCCAGATCGCCGACAAGATCATCAAGGAGATTTCGGCGCGCCTGGGCTTTCTCAACAACGTGGGTCTGGATTACCTGATGCTGTCACGCTCGGCCGAGACCCTGTCCGGTGGCGAGGCGCAGCGCATCCGCCTGGCCTCGCAGATCGGCGCCGGCCTGGTCGGCGTGATGTACGTGCTCGACGAACCCAGCATCGGCCTGCACCAGCGCGACAACGAACGCCTGCTGCAGACGCTGACGCGCCTGCGCGATCTCGGCAACACCGTGATCGTGGTCGAACACGACGAGGATGCGATCCGCCAGGCCGACTACGTGGTCGACATCGGCCCCGGTGCCGGCGTGCACGGCGGCGAGATCGTCGCCCACGGCTCCCCGGCCGATCTCGAAAAGGCGGAACGGTCCTGGACCGGAAAATACTTGTCCGGCGAAGTCCGCATCGAAGTCCCCAAGCAACGCGTGAAGCCACAGGACGAACGCTGGCTGCACCTCAAGGGCGCGACCGGCAACAACCTCAAGAATGTCGATGCGGAATTTCCACTGGGTCTGTTCACCTGCGTCACCGGCGTCTCCGGTTCCGGCAAGTCCACGCTGGTCAACGACACGCTCTACGCCTACGCTGCGCGCGAACTCAATGGCGCCGGCATCCAGCACTCGCCGCTCAGGGAGATCGCCGGCCTGGATTCGCTGGACAAGGTGATCGACATCAACCAGGCGCCGATCGGGCGCACGCCGCGCTCCAATCCGGCGACCTACACCGGTTTGTTCACGCCGATCCGCGAGCTCTACGCGGCGGTTCCGGAATCACGCGCGCGCGGCTACACACCTGGCCGCTTCAGCTTCAACGTCAAGGGCGGCCGCTGCGAAACCTGTCAGGGCGACGGCGTGATCAAGGTGGAAATGCACTTCCTGCCGGACGTCTACGTCACCTGCGACACCTGCCACGGACGCCGCTACAACCGCGAAACCCTGGAAATCAAGTACAAGGGCAAGGCGATCAACGAAGCCCTGGATATGACGGTCGAGGACGCGCTGGAGTTCTTCAATGCCGTGCCGGTGCTCAAGCGCAAGCTCGACACCCTGATGGAAGTCGGTCTCTCGTACATCACCCTGGGACAGAACGCGACCACCCTGTCCGGCGGCGAAGCGCAGCGCGTCAAGCTGGCCAAGGAACTGTCACGCCGCGACACCGGGCAGACGCTCTACATCCTTGACGAGCCGACCACCGGCCTGCACTTTCATGACGTGGCGCAACTGCTCAAAGTATTGGAACGCCTGCGCGAGCATGGCAATACCGTGATCGTGATCGAACACAATCTCGACGTGATCAAACGTGCCGACTGGCTGATCGATCTCGGCCCCGAAGGCGGCAACGGCGGCGGCGAAATCGTCGCCACCGGCACGCCCGAGACCGTGGCCAAGCTCAAGCGCTCGTATACCGGGCACTTCCTCAAGCCGATTCTCAAGCGGGGCTGGTAGGGGCTTTTGTGTCGCGCAAAGGCGCGAGACTCGATTTTCCAACCCTCACCCAACCACCACCGGCCCGCTCAAGCGCGGCACCGCCGCGATCAGGCGCTGCGTGTACTCGGCCTGCGGGGCGTGCAGCACGCGCTCGGTGGTGCCGCTCTCCACCCCCATCCCGTGGTTCATCACCAGAACGTGCTGGCACAGCTCCGACACCACGCCGAAGTTGTGCGTAATCAGCAATGTTGCCAAGCCCAGATCGCGTTGCAGCTCGGCGAGCAGGCGCAGCACTTGCGCCTGCACCGTGACATCCAGCGCCGTGGTGGGCTCGTCCGCGATCAGCAGGCGTGGGCCGCAGCACAGCGCCATTGCGATCATCACGCGCTGACGCATGCCGCCCGAGAGTTCATGCGGATATTGCGTCAGACGGCGGCGCGCATCGGTGATCTGCACCGTGGACAGCCAGCGCTCGGCCTCGGCCCGCGCCGCGCGACCACGCAGGCCGCGGTGCAGGCCCAGAACCTCCTGAATCTGGGCCCCGATGCGCAGGTAGGGGTTGAGCGAGGTCATCGGGTCCTGGAACACCATGCCGATCTCGGCGCCGCGAATCCGCGCCAGCTGACGCGGCCGTGCATTGAGCAGGGACTGCCCATCGAATTCGATGCGTCCCGTGCAGCGAGCGCCGGTACCCAGCAGGCCGATGACCGCCAGCGCGGTCTGCGACTTGCCGGACCCGGATTCACCGACGATGCCGAGCGCCTCGCCGGCCGCCAGTTCGAAACTGACACGATCGACCGCGCAGACCTCGTGGCCATGCGCCGAGTAGCTCACGCCGAGATCGTGGACCTGGAGGAGGGTCATTCGAGAAGCGTCAGGTCTCGCGCAAAGGCGCAAAGACGCAAGGGAAAAGCTTCAAAAGCCTTTTCCGTCTCTAAAGATCGCTGTTCTTTGTGTCTTTGCATCTTTGCGCGAGATCCCGCTTTTGATCCATTCATCACGGCTACCGGTCCTTGGGATCCAGCGCATCGCGCAGGCCGTCGCCGAGAAAGTTGAAGCACAGCAGCGTCACCGCGAGAAAGCTGGCCGGAAACGCCAGCGCCCACGGCGCGGTTTCCATGTCGGCAGCACCATCATTGACCAGGGCGCCCCAACTGGTGGAGGGCTCCTGCACACCCAGCCCCAGAAAGCTGAGGAACGATTCCACCAGGATCACCTGCGGGATCGTGAGCGTGACGTACACCACGACCACGCCCATCAGATTCGGCACGATATGACGACGCAGAATGCCGTACGGGCCGACACCGCCCACGCGCGCCGCGTCAACGAATTCCTTGTGTTTCAGCGACAGCGTCTGACCGCGGACGATGCGCGCCATGTCCAGCCAGTTGATCGCGCCGATGGCGATGAAGATCAACACGAGGTGACGACCGAACAGCACCATCAGCAAGATCACCAGAAACATGAACGGCAGCGCGTAGAGAATGTCCACGGCGCGCATCATCAGGTTGTCGACGCGGCCACCGGCATAACCGGCCACCGCGCCATAGACCACGCCCACGCTCAGGGAAACCAGTGTGGCGACGATGCCGACCAGCAAGGATATGCGTCCACCGTGCAGCGTGCGCGCCAGCAGGTCGCGGCCGACACTGTCGGTGCCGAACCAGTGACCGGTCTCCGGCGCCGGGGCGGTGTTGACGTGCTCGAAGTCGAGTTCGTCATAGCTCCACTCCAGCAACCACGGCCCGATCATGCAGCTCAGGGCGATCAGCACGAGCAACACCAGGGACACCAGCGCCGCGCGATGCTCACTCAAACGCCGCCACGCCAAAGGCCCGGAACTTCCGATCGCGGATGCGGGTGCCAAAGGAGTGGCTGGCGCTGCCATCAGCGCTGCCGCACTCGCGGATCGAGCGCGCCATAGCTCAGGTCCACAATGAAATTCAGCGCCACGATCAGCACGCCATAGAAGATCACCACGCCCATGACGACGGTGTAGTCGCGATTCAGCGCACCCTGAATGAAATGTCGTCCCAGGCCCGGTATCGAAAAAATCTGTTCGATCACCACCGAGCCGGTGATCAGCGCGGCGGTGGCAGGCCCGAGATATGACACTACCGGCATCAGTGCCGGACGCAAGGCATGCCGGGCGATCACGGTTCGTTCCGGCAAGCCCTTGGCGCGGGCCGTACGGATGAAGTCCGAGCGCAGCACCTCGACCATGCTGCCACGCGTCAGCCGCGCCAGGTAGGCGAGCTGCGGCAGTGCCAGCGCCACCACCGGCAGCACCATGTCCTGCCATTGACCCGCTTCCCACCCCCCGGCCGGCAGCCAGCCCAGACCGAGCGCAAAAAAGAGCACCAACAACGGGGCGATGACGAAATTCGGCAGGGCGATCCCGGTCATCGCTAGGCTCATCGACGCATAGTCGCCGAATCGCTTCTGTCGCAGGGCGGCATACGCCCCGACCGTGACGCCGCCCGCCAGCGCCAGCAACATCGCCAGCCCGCCCAGCTTCAGCGAGACCGGGAAGCCGCTCGCGATCAGTTCGTTGACCGTGAATCCCGGGTATTGGAAAGACGGCCCGAGATCACCGTGACACAGGCGCCCCAGATAGATCAGATACTGCCGCCACACTGGCTTGTCGAGGTCATAGGCCGCTTCGACCTGCTGGCGCACCTGCGGCGCCAAGGCCCGTTCGCGATCGAACGGCCCACCCGGCGCGGCGTGCATCAGGAAGAAGGTCAGCGTCGCCAGCACCAGCACGGTGGGAATCGCGTAGATCAGGCGCTGGAGCGCGAATCTCAGCACGATCTACCGCGCGATGCGGAATTGGTAGAGCTTGCGCGTCGTGCGCGTTTCACCGGCCGGAATGTCCGGCGAGGGCATCATGACGATCCGCTTTGCCGCCAAGCTCGGAAACGCGACAATCCTGCTCATTCAGCCTCCGAAGTTGATCTTGGCTTCGAGATTGGCGCGCGAATCGGCATTCTCCAGCGCTTCTTCGAGTTCGATCGCGCCGCTTTGATACAAGGCATACAGCGACTGGTCGAAACTCTGCATGCCACGGTCCGAAGACTGCGCCATGGCTTCACGCACCTCGTCGATCCGCTTGTTGAGTATCAGTTCCTGAATGTACGGGGTGTTGATCATGACCTCCACCGCGGCGCAACGCCGGCCGTCCTTGCGACGCACGAGTCGCTGCGACACGATCGCGCGCAGGGTCATCGAGAGGTCCATGTAGAGCTGGTCGCGCAGGTCCGGCGGATATAGGTTCACCACGCGTTGCAGGGCCTGATAAGCATTGTTGGCGTGCAGCGTCGACAGGGCCAGATGGCCGGTGTTGGCCAGCTGGATCGCCGCCTCCATGGTGTCGCGCTTGCGGATTTCGCCAATCAGGATCACGTCCGGCGCTTCGCGCAGGGAGCTGACCAGCGCGCGTTCGTAGGATTCGGTGTCCTCGCCGATCTCGCGCTGGTTGACGATGCTGCGGCGATTCGGATGCACGTATTCGATCGGGTCTTCGATCGTGAGGATGTGGCCGGCCGCGTGTTCGTTGCGATGGTTGATCATCGCCGCCAGCGTGGTGCTCTTGCCGGAGCCGGTGGCGCCGACCATCAGCACCATGCCGCGTTTGAGCATCACCAGATCCTTGATGATTTCGGGCATGTCGAGCTGCTCGAGTCGCGGCACCTCGGCCTTCACATGGCGCAGCACCATCGCTACGGTGGAGCGCTGATGGAAGATGTTGACGCGAAAGCGGCCCAATCCACCGGCTTCCGTCGCCACGTCGATTTCCAGCCGCGTGCGCAACACCTGCAGCTGCTCCGGCGAGAGAATGCTGCAGGCGAGTTCCTTGATGAAGTCGCTGCTGAGCCGGGTCTTGCCCACGGCCAGCATCTGGCCCTCGATCTTGAGCATCGCCGGCGCATCCGGCGTGAAGAACAGATCGGAGGCGTCTTTCTCGACAGCCAGCTTGAGGTAGGCCAGCAGCTTCTGAAACGCCTGCAGGGAATTCGGCGGGGTGCTCATCGGTGTCATCGGCGCAACAGCTGGCCGTCGTCCTCATCCTTCATCTGCATGGCGCGGACGCCGGGGTCATCCAGCAGGCTTTGTCGGGCGCGCGTGGATTCGAGCTTGACGCGCAGACGCAGCTCGTTCTGGCTGTCCGCATTGCGCAGGGCTTCCTCGTAGCTGATGGTGCCGGCCTCGAACAGGTCGAACAGGAACTGGTCGAAGGTGATCATGCCCTGCTCGCGCGAACGGCCCATGACCTCCTTGATCATCGCCACTTCGCCCTTGAAGATCAGGTCGGAAATCAGCGGCGAGTTGATCAGAATCTCCATCGCGGCGGCACGCCCGCCGGCTTCGCTGCGCACCAGCCGTTGCGAAATGATGGCACGCAGGTTCAGCGAAAGGTCCATCAGCAACTGCTCGCGCTTTTCTTCCGGGAAGAAGTTGATGACACGATCGAGAGCCTGGTTGGCGCTGTTGGCGTGCAGTGTGGATAGCACCAGATGCCCCGTTTCCGCGAAGTTGATCGCGTACTCCATGGTTTCGCGCGTACGGATTTCGCCGATCAGGATCACATCCGGCGCCTGACGCAGCGTGTTCTTGAGTGCGTTTTCCCAGGAATAGGTATCCACACCGACTTCGCGCTGGGTGACCAGGCAACCGACATGCGGATGCACGTATTCGATCGGGTCTTCGATGGTGATGATGTGGCCGTGTGAGTTGGTGTTCCGATAACCGAGCATCGCCGCCAGCGAGGTGCTCTTGCCGGAGCCGGTGGCGCCGACCATCAGCACCAGACCACGCTTGGCCATCACCACGTCGCGCAACTGCGGCGGCAGTCCCAGGTCTTCGAAACTGGGGATGGTGGTGTTGATCGTGCGCATCACGCCGCCGACGCGGCCCTGCTGAACAAAGGCATTGACGCGAAAGCGCCCGATGTTCGGTGGGGAAATCGCAAAGTTGCATTCGTTGTTGGCTTCGAACTCCTTGATCTGCCGATCATTCATCAAGGCCCGCATGATCACCGCGGCGGCTTCCGCGGTCAGCGGCTTGTCCATCACCGGCGTCAGTTTCCCGTCGATCTTCATCGCCGGTGGAAAGCCGGAGGAGATGAACAGGTCCGAGCCCCCTTTCTGCTTCATCAAGCCCAGCAACTGGCTGACGAGTTTGATTGCCTGATCTCGTTCCATTGGTGCCTCGTCAGTGCGATGCGCCGCTCAGCGCGGGTTGGCCAGCGTGGCGACTTGCGCCGGCGCCGACATCAGCGCGCTGATCTCCGCCAGCAGATCATTGAGCTGCGCTTCCGAGTAGCCGACATGGTGGCCCGCAATCACGCCATCACGGCCGATCAGCCACATGTTGGGAATCCCCTTGATACCGTAGGTCTGCGATGCGCGCGCGTATCGGTCTTCGACGACTCGAATCGGCAGGTCCTTGAGCAGCTTCTGTATCTGCCGATAGCGTTCATGCGATTCGTGGAAATTGACGGCGATGATCTCCAGGCTGGCATTCTGCTTGTCAGCCAGTGCCTTGAGCTGCGACAGCATCTGCATTTCCTTCATGCAGGGGCCGCACCAGGAGGCCCAGAACGTCAGGACCACGACCTCGCCTTTCAAGGCTTCGAGATCCACGCGTTCACGGCGCTGGTCCTTGCCGAAGACATTCGGCGGGACATCTCCGACTTTCGGGAGTTCCGCCGACACGGCGACACTGGTCCATAGCATCAGCGCCCCCAGCACTATCGCCGAACTGCGGCGCCCCGCGAGGCAAGTTTCGCGACGGGCGGACATCAGAAGTCGTGCTTGTTCATGGCGCGCAGGCGTGCCTCGGCGGTGGACACCTGGCCGCGCTTGACCATGTCCTTGAGGCATTGGTCGAGCGTCTGCATGCCGTCCTTGCCGCCGGTTTGGATCGCCGAGTACATCTGCGCGATCTTGTTTTCGCGGATCAGGTTCCGGATCGCCGGGGTGCCCAGCATGATCTCGTGGGCCGCCACGCGGCCGCCGCCGGTCTTCTTGAGCAGGGTCTGCGAGATCACCGCGCGCAGCGATTCGGACAGCATCGCGCGAACCATGTCCTTCTCGGCCGCCGGAAACACATCGACCACGCGATCGACGGTCTTGGCGGCGGAACTGGTGTGCAGGGTGCCGAACACCAGATGCCCGGTTTCGGCGGCGGTCAGCGCCAAACGGATCGTCTCCAGATCGCGCATTTCGCCGACCAGGACGACATCCGGATCCTCACGCAGTGCCGAGCGCAGTGCTTCATTGAAGCCGAGCGTATCGCGATGCACCTCCCGCTGGTTGATCAGGCACTTCTTGGACTGGTGCACGAATTCGATCGGGTCCTCGATCGTGAGGATGTGCCCGTAGTCGTTTTCGTTGATGTGGTTGACGATCGCCGCCAGCGTGGTCGACTTGCCCGAGCCGGTCGGGCCGGTCACCAGCACCACGCCACGCGGGAACTTGGCGATGTCCTTGAAGATCGGCGGACATTTGAGATCCTCCAGCGACATGATCTTGCTGGGGATCGTGCGAAACACCGCGCCGGCGCCGCGCGCCTGGGTGAAGGCATTGACGCGGAAACGGGCAAGCCCCGGAATCTCGAACGAAAAGTCGGTCTCGAAGAACTCGTCGTAGTCCTTGCGCTGCTTGTCGTTCATGATGTCGTAGATCATGCCGTGCACCTGCTTGTGCTCCATCGGCGGCAGGTTGATGCGCTTGACGTCGCCGTCGACACGAATCATCGGCTCGACCCCGGCCGACAGATGCAAATCGGATGCGCCTTGCTTGACGGCAAAGGTCAAGAGCTGCGCGATATCCATGAACACTCCCCAGTTTGATTGCGGCTCCCCGAACGCTCGAACACTATCGGCAAACCCGATGACAGGCAAGAAAACGCACATCGCTGAAAACCTTACGCAAATCCGGGCCCGGATCGCGCAGGCGAGCGCCGCCGCCGGGCGCGCACCGGGAACCGTTCGGCTGCTCGCAATGAGCAAGACCTTCGATGTTGAAACGATTCGTGATGCCGTGCGCAACGGCCAACGCGCCTTCGGTGAGAACTATCTGTCCGAGGCCGTGAGGAAAATGGACGCGCTCGCCGATTGCGGGCTGGAATGGCATTTCACCGGGCCGGTTCAGTCCAACAAGACGCGCGAGATCGCGTCCCGCTTCGACTGGGTTCACGGCGTGGACCGCGACCGGGTTGCGCGTCGCCTCGGCGAGCAGCGGCCGGGATCGCTGGCGCCACTGAATGTATGTGTGCAGATCAATATCGATGCTGAGATCAGCAAATCCGGCGTGGCGCCCGGGGACGCCGCAGCGCTGTGCGAATTCGTCGCCGTGCAGCCCGGGCTGCGTCTGCGTGGCCTGATGACGATTCCGGCACCGGCGTCTCCAGGACGCGATCCCCGGCACGCCTATCAAGCCTTGCGAAAGCTGTACGAATCGTTGATCGAACGCGGTTTGCCCCTGGACACCCTGTCCGCCGGCATGTCCGGCGACTTCGAAGCGGCGATCGCCGAGGGTTCGACCCTGGTGCGTATCGGCAGCGCGCTGTTCGGAGCGCGGCCGGACAAACCGGTTTCCGGGTGAGAAACACCGCGAAACACGGTAGATTCAGCGACCCTTTCCGCCACGCCCGCCCATGTCCCAGGATTCCGCAAAACGCCTCGCCGCCGAGTCGGCCCTGCAGTATCTGGTGCCGGGTGAGGTGCTGGGCGTCGGCACCGGTTCCACCGTCAATCTGTTCATCGACGCGCTGGTGGCGCACAAGTCGCGAATTCCGGCGGCGGTGTCATCCTCGCTCGCCAGTACGGAAAGGCTCCGCGCGATCGGGATTCCGGTGGTCGACCTCAACGAGGTCGACGGCATTTCGATCTACGTGGACGGCGCCGACGAATCCGACGCACGGCTGAACCTGATCAAGGGCGGCGGCGCCGCGCTGACGCGCGAAAAGATCGTGGCCGCCGCGAGCCGACGCTTCATCTGCATTGCGGACCGTTCGAAGCGCGTCGAGGTGCTCGGCGCCTTTCCCCTGCCGGTAGAAGTGATCCCGATGGCCCGCCGTCTGGTGGCCCGGAAGCTGGCGGCAATCGGCGGCCGTCCGGTATGGCGCGAGGGCGTGGTCACCGACAACGGCAACGACATTCTGGACGTTCACGGTCTGCAGATTTCCGACCCGCCCGCGCTGGAATGCACGATCAACCAAATCGCCGGCGTGGTCACCGTGGGATTGTTCGCCCACCGCGGAGCCGACGTGCTCCTGCTTGGGCACGCCGGCGGCGTGGAACGAATCGAAAGGGCCTAGGAGCGTCGGCGGTAGGAACCGAGGGGCTTAAATGGCGCCCTTCTCCCTCCGGGAGAAAGACTGGGGATGAGGGCGCTTTTCGCCTTGGAGTCCAGTGCGGAGCCATGAAAGCGCCCCCACCCCGGCCCTCTCCCAGAGGAAGAGGGAGAAAAACACTCTTTGACAATACCCGTAGCGGTCGGGCAGTGGGACGACTAGCTCAACTAGCGACGACCGCCGCGGCGCGCGCCCGGCTTGGTCTTTTCCTGGTTGACGCGAAGGATGTGTCCGCGCACTTCGCGCCCGTTGAGGCCCGTGATCGCGGCCCGCGCATGGTGGCCTTCCATCGCCACGAAGCCGAAGCCACGGCAGCGTCCGGTGAAAACGTCATGCGCCAGCGACAGCTCGCGCACCCGGCCGTGTTCGGAAAACAGTTCTGAAAGTTCCTGCTCGGTCATATCGGGCGGCAGGCCGCCTGCGTAGATACGAATCATGCGCGATCCTTGGTCTTGGAAGGGTGAGCGTGGCCGCTGTGCGGCGCCTGCCCGTCACGACGGGGGCGCCGACGGCGCTTCTGGCCCGGCGCGCCGGACTTGTTACCGTCCTCGGCGCGGGCATTATTGGGTTTGGTAGGGGTCTTTGCGGGGCGACGAACCTCGCCGGAAGGCGGACGGCTCAAGGTAAAGCCGGCCTGCTCGGTCACCGGCAGACTGCGCTTGAGCAGCCGCTCGATGTCGCGCAGCTGCCCGCGTTCGTCCTCGGACACCAGCGAGATCGCTTCGCCCTCGCAGCCGTTGCGACCGGTGCGGCCAATGCGATGCACGTAGTCTTCCGGCACATGCGGCAGCTCGTAGTTGACCACATGCGGCAGCTCGACGATGTCGATGCCGCGCGCGGCAATGTCGGTGGCCACCAGCACCCGTACGCGGTTCGCCTTGAAGTCGGCCAGCGCCCGTGTGCGGGCGTTCTGGGACTTGTTGCCGTGAATCGCGGCGGACGTCAGCCCGTCACGCTCGAGCTGCTTGGCAAGACGGTCCGCACCATGCTTGGTGCGGGTGAAGACCAGCACCTGACGCCAGTTGCCGTTGCCGATCAGGTAGGACAGCAGCGGCTGCTTGCGCGACTTGTCGCAATGATAGATGCGCTGTTCGACACGCTCGGCGGTGGAGTTGCGCGGCGCCACGTCGACCGTCTCCGGGGCATGCAGCAGACTGCCGGCGAGGCCGCGGATCTCCGGCGAGAACGTCGCCGAGAACAGCAGGTTCTGACGCTTCGCCGGCAGCAGCGCGAGGATGCGCCGAATGTCGCGGATGAAGCCCATGTCGAGCATGCGGTCGGCCTCGTCCAGCACCAGAATCTCGACATGCGACAGATCGATGGTGCGCGTGGAGGCGTGATCCAGCAGACGGCCCGGCGTGGCGATGACGATATCGACGCCACGACGCAGCGCTGCTTCCTGGGGACGCGCACTGACGCCGCCAAAGATCAGGGTGTTGCGCAGACGCGCATGGCGGCCGTAGGCCGAGGCATCGTCGGCGATCTGCGAGGCCAGCTCGCGCGTCGGCGTCAACACCAGCGCGCGCGGCTCGCGCCGCGAATTGCCCTGCATCAGCCGGCTCATCAGCGGCAGCATGAAGGCAGCGGTCTTGCCGGTGCCGGTTTGTGCGGCGGCGAGCAGATCACCGCCTTTCAGCACCACCGGGATGGCCTGGGCCTGGATCGGCGTGGGAACGGTAAAGCCAAGATCGGCGACCGCACGCGCAAGGGCGGCGTCTACGCCGAGTTCAGAAAAATTCATCTGGTATGCATCCTGTTCGGCCTGGCTTCCGCTGGAAGCACCGGTTCAGGCGCATGAGATTCGGATTATCCGGCGAAGGCCGGACAGGTTTGCGAAAGAGGAAAAGCGGCTAAGGCCGGTGGACCTCGGGCGCGAACCGGACCGCGCCGCGACAAACTGGCGCGCACGGTACACGTTTTGCGGTCCGGCCACAATGCGCGGCGGTTTTGTGCGAGTTGGTCGCGGCGCTCGCCATGTGGAAGAATCGGCCTCCCCCAACGCAGCAGGAGCATGCCATGCGTCTCGCCTACGCCGCCGTCCCCTTGTTCGTTCTGACTCTGGCCACCGGCTGCAATCAGGAACCCGCTGACAGTTCAGAGGACATGAAGGCAATGACCCCCTCCGAGCCGGCCGCTCATGAGATGACGACCGAACCGGCCATGAGCACCGCCGCCCCGGTTCCGGACGATGCGCGGGTCTACTTCGTGGAACCCACCGATGGCGCTACCGTGAGCAGTCCGGTGAAAATCGTGTTTGGCGCCGAACACGTGAAGATCGTGCCCGCTGGCGACCCGTTGCCGGATTCCGGCCACCATCATCTGCTGATCGATGATCCGGAGATTGATACCGACCGGCCCTTGCCGGCTACCGATCAAGTCGTTCACTTCGGCAAGGCACAGACCGAAACCGAGATCGAACTCACGCCCGGCGAACACACCCTGCAACTGATCCTCGGTGACTGGAAACATCAGCCGACCGATCCGGTGGTCAAATCCGACACGATCACGATCACCGTGAGCGAAGGCGACGTGGTCGAATAGGCGATTACCCGTGTCAGCCCCCGAGCCCACCTTCATACGGTGGGCTTTTTCGTGAGCCGCGGTTCATGCGCTCAGTGGCGCGCCGACACCACCGACTCGACCGCTGCGCACAAGGCCTCGCGCGTGACCGGCCGGTGCAGCTGCGCCTGGAATCCGTCCAAGGCTGATGCCGACATCGCCGCCGCATCGCTCGGCAGCAGGACAATCATGGGCTGTTCGACACCGCCGTAGCGGCGCGCCTCGGCCGTGAAGCGGCCGAGATCATCACCCGCAAGTCCTGCTGCGACAATGATCACGGACGGGTGCATACCGCGCAGCAGCTTGAGCGCGCGCTCGGAACTGGCACATTCGATCATGTTGGCGCCGAGCGAACGCAACAGGTCGCGCAATGCCTGACGCGATTCGGTGTCCGGATCGACCACCATCACATCGATACCGGCCAGGCGGCTGACTTCAGCCTGCATCGCCTGCGCCGTGAGCGCATCGATATCGATCGGCGCAGCATCCGCTTCACTGGGCATGCTCAAGGAGAATCGAAGCGCCCCGCTGGCATCCGTTGTCGCACTGAGCGCGCCACCATGCAGCTCCGCCAGGCGCTTCGCCATCAACAGCTTGAGGGCAAGTCCGTCGAGACGCCGGCGCGGTTTCGAAGCACTCACGTTGAAAATACCGTCCAGCACCGCCTGTTCGATATCGCAGCGGTCGATGCTGATCGAGAGCGTCGCCAGATCGCCGTCCTGCGAGAGCGTGAGGCCAATCGTGCCGCCTTCGGCCGTATGCCGGATACCGAGACCGATCAAGGAGCGTACGAGCTGTTGCAAACGCAACTGATCGCCACGAACCGTGCAGGTGTAGAGCTCGGCGCTGCGCAACCTCACCCGTCGTCCGGAGGCGTCGGCATACAGGGCCGTGACCGCCTGCTCGGTGATGAAGCCCAGGTCGACGGATTGAAGATCGAGTTCCAGCTTGCCGGTCAGGGCCCGCGAGGCATCCACCAGATCGGAAATCAGTTCGATCTGGATCTGGGTATTGCGTCCGATCGCGGCGATCCCTTCGCGCAGCGTCTCAGGCGAACGATCCTGACCAAGGACCTGCACCCAACCCGAAATCGCATTCAGCGGGTTACGCAACTCGTGTGACAGCACCGACAGCATGTCGTCCTTCAGTCCGTTCTCGGCATCGGCGCGGACGGCTTCCTCCCGCTGCGGGGGCGCTTGCGTATTTTTTTTCGAAGGCTTCAAGGCCGTTTCCGCGGCCCGCGCGCGCAGCAGCGTGCTGATGACGGCTATCAGCACGGCGGGCTCCACCGGCTGCGCAAGACAGACGTCGGCAACCGCGTCCAACGCCTCGCGCAAACCGGCCGGGGCCAGGCTGAGTATCGGTAGTTCGGGTTCGCAGTGCTCGCGGAGCTGGCGACATTGAGCCAGCGCGGCGTCTTCGGACGCACTGGCATCCAGAACAATCAGATCGATACCGGCCAGCTGCGAGATCGCTTCGTCGACTCCGGCCGCCTCGATGGTGTCCGAGAGCCCAGAGGCACTCAGCGTTCTCACCGTGGATTGGCGCGATCCCAGGCGGTCGCCAATGACAATGATTCGGGCGCTTGAAGACTTGGGGGGCAGCATGCGTGCAATGGTGCGGGCAACGCCGCATGCCACGGCGGGAACTGCCGTACAGACGCGCGGATCGTCGCAAAGCCGACTGCAAATGCTACACCCAGCGGGGCAGCACCGTACCGGCAGGCCAGGCGACAGGGGCGCCCGGCCTACTTTTCGACGAAGGCTCGCTCGATCACGTAGTCACCGGGCGCCCCGATATGCGGAGAAATCGCGAGGCCGTGGGCATCGAGCAGGGCCGCGGTATCGGTCAGCATCGCCGGACTGCCGCACAGCATCGCGCGGTCGGTTTCCGGGTTGAGGCGAGGCAGGCCGATATCGTCGAACAGCTTGCCGCTTTCGATCAGCTGGGTCAGGCGACCGGTGTTGCGAAACACCTCGCGCGTCACGGTCGGATAGTAGATCAGCTTGTCACGCACATACTCGCCGAGAATCTCATCGTTGGGCAGGGTTTCGGACAGATATTCCTCGTACGCCAGTTCGTTGACCTGGCGCACACCGTGCACCAGCACGATCTTCTCGAAACGCTCGTACATCTCCGGGTCCTTGACCAGGCTCATGAACGGCGCAAGTCCGGTCCCGGTGGACAGCAGGTACAGATGCTTGCCAGGCAGCAGATCATGCAACAGCAACGTTCCGGTGGGCTTCTTGCTGACGAAGATTTCGTCGCCCTCCTTGAGATGTTGCAGCCGCGAGGTCAGCGGACCGTTCGCCACCTTGATGCTGAAGAATTCCAGATGCTCTTCATAGTTCGCGCTGGCAATGCTGTAGGCGCGCAGCAGCGGCCGCTGTTCCACCTGCAGGCCGATCATCACGAACTGACCGTTCTCGAAGCGCAGACTCGGGTCGCGCGTCGTGGTGAAACTGAAAAGAGTGTCATTCCAATGGCGAACGCTGAGGACGCGTTCGGTTCCAAGGGCAGCCATCGCTCAAGTACCTGTTCGTATCGTCTGAAGAAAATGAGGTGCGTCGATTTGCGGCGAAACGGAGCATCATCCGCCCTGAAGCATTTCAAGCAAAGCGGACGCGTCATGCTTCGTGCGGACGGAGTAGATCGACCGTATCGACCGGCTACCGGTTCCGCAGCGGGCGCGAGTCTAACGTATCCGCGCACCGCTCCAGCCCTTGCGGCGCCTTCGATCTAAGCAAATTCAGTGATCGAATATCGCGCCGTGGTCCTTACCCCAAGCGCTTGACCCAGTCGTCCACACCCGATTCGATTTCGCTGAATGAGCGCTCAAAGGCTTCGCGCGGGCGTCGATACGGATCGTCCACATCGGCATTGGCCTGCCACTTGAGCATCTTGTGCACCCGCCCGCGAAACTGCGGATAGCGCTGGTTCAGCCAATCCGAATGCGTCTGGTCCATCGTCAGGATCAGGTCGGAATGGGCCAGGATCGGCTGGGTGGCCTGTTGCGCGCGGTGCGCGTCGATATCGTAGCCATGCTCGCGCATCACCGCGCTGGCATGCGCATCGGCAGGGTGCCCGACCAGCGCGCCGACGCCGGCCGAAAACACCTCGATTCCACGACCGTCCAGCCGTGCTTTGAGTAGACCTTCGCCGATGGGGCTACGGCAGATATTGCCGGTGCAGACGACGAGTATGCGTTTGAACATCCGTTTCAAGAGCTGGTGATCGGGACGGGCCACGGCAATGTTCGCGGGGCCCGGTCCGGTGAACGAAGGGCCGCGATTATAACCGTGCCCGCACCGCGGGCTGTCTTCCGTCGAATCCGGAACGATACCCGCCGTCGAAAGAACCGTTAGAATCGCCGCGCCACCAACGACGGCGGCACGTATGTCTTCAGGGCGGGGCGAAATTCCCCACCGGCGGTAAAGCCTAGTGGCAAGCCCGCGAGCGCCCGCAATCACATTGCGGGGTCAGCAGATCTGGTGAGACTCCAGAGCCGACGGTCACAGTCCGGATGAAAGAAGATGTGCGGCCCTTGCCATCAGCACCGGAAGCCGGTGCCGACGGCGAACGGTTGCCGTATGCCCTGAAACGCCCATTTCTGATTGCATGAGCGCGTTTCAATGACCCAATTCGAAGTGTTTCCCACCCAGCAACCGGCGTTCGATCAACGTCTGGAACAGGCACTGGCCGATTTGCGTCAGGGCCGGCCGGTCATCCTGATGGATGATTTCGATCGCGAGAACGAGGCCGACCTGATCGTCGCCGCCGAGCGCATCGACACTGCGAGCATGACGATGCTGATCCGTGATTGCAGCGGCATTGTCTGCCTGTGTCTGGATGATGCGACGATCCAGCGCCTGCAACTGCCGCCGATGGTTCCGGTCAACAACAGCCGCTACGGCACCGGTTTCACCGTGAGCATCGAGGCGCGACAAGGTGTCACCACCGGCGTATCGGCTGCCGACCGCGTGACCACGATTCGCACCGCGATCGCCGACGGCGCACAAGCGGAGGATCTTGCGCGACCGGGCCACGTCTTTCCGCTGCGCGCGGTACCCGGCGGCGTACTGGAACGCCGCGGACACACCGAGGGCTCAGTGGATCTGGCGGTGCTGGCCGGGCTCAAGCCGGCGGCCGTGCTGTGCGAGTTGATGAACCCGGACGGCAGCATGGCACGGGGAACGGACATCGAGCGCTATGCGCATCGCCACCAACTGGTGACGCTGAGCATCGCCGAACTGGCGGACTACAGACGGAGCCTGATCGACGCCGCGCCACTCGAAGCGCTGAGCGCCTGAGGTCGGGAACCTCGCCTCAGGTCGTGAGCGCGAGCTTGCCGGTGACCTTGCGCTCCAGCATGTCCTGCAGCGCCTGGGCGGCTTCCGCCAAAGGATAGGTTTTCGACACCATCGGCTTGAGCCGGTCCTCGGCGTACCACTCGAACAGCTGCTGGAAATTGTCGAAGCTGGCCTGCGGTTCGCGGCTCACGAAGGCGCCCCAGAACACGCCGACGGCCGACGCGCCCTTGAGCAGCAGGCGATTCGCAGCGATTTCCGGGATCGAGCCGGCGGCGAAGCCGATCACCAGGTAACGACCGTTCCAATTGATGCACGACAGACAATCCTGCGCCAGCGGGCCGCCCACCGGATCGTAGATCACGTCTGCGCCGGCGCCGCCCGTGAGTTGCTTGACGGCGTCCTTGAGGCTGGTATCGGCGTAGTTCACGAGTTCGTCCGCGCCGTGCGCCGCGCACACCGCCAGCTTCTCGTCGCTGCTCGCCGCCGCGATCACGCGCGCACCCATCAGCTTGCCGATCTGCACCGCGGCCAGACCGACCCCACCGGCAGCGCCCAGCACCAGCAGGGTTTCGCCGGGCTTGAGCTGACCGCGCTGCTTGAGCGCGTACAAGGTGGTGCCATACATCAGCGGAAACACGGCCGCATCCACCGGCGACATCGTCTGCGGAATCGGCAGCACGTTCTCGCCCGAGGTGATGGCTTCCTCGGCGAAGGCGCCGGTGGTCAACAGTGCGGCCACCATGTCACCCGGCCGCAGGTGGCGGATCTTCTCGCCGCATTCGATGACCTTGCCGGCCGCCTCCGCTCCCGGTACGAATGGCGGAGTGCCCTTGAACTGGTAGCGGTTCTCGATGATCAGCGTGTCGGGGAAATTGACGCCGGCCGCCTTGACCGCGATACGCACTTCATTGGGCTTGAGCGCCGGCAGTTCGAAATCTTCGAACACGAGCTTCTCGGGCGGGCCGAATTCCTTGCAGACGATCGCTTTCATGTCGATCCATAGGTGGTCATAGCCGGCACCGGACGGCACCGCCGTCGGGATTATACCGGCGCCCCGGCCGTGCTTTGCGATACCCCAAACAGGTGAGCACCGATCAAGGCTCGCTCAGGGTTTGCAGCCATTGCGGTCGACAGGCCGACAGAATCGCGATGATCGCCGCATTGACGAGGCCTTCGGCCAGCACCATCAGCAACATCGTCTCCGGCGACAATTGCAGTGTCGCGATCACGCTGAACGCCAGCAATTGCGCGAGTCGCGACAGCATCCCGCCGACACCGGCCGCGAGCAGCGTGTAGACGCGGCGATGGCCGGGTCGCCACAGCGTGGCGGCCCGCAACAGCAGCACGGTCACCGTAACCGGGATTGCGACATCGACCCAGGCGGCGGTCAACAGCATGCGGACCGGCACATCACCGAGCATCGCCACCACGCACTCGGCCGCCGTGCCCACGATCAAGGCCAGCGGTGCGCCCAGCAGCAGGGTGACGCTGGCCAGGCCCAATACCGACCATTCGCTGCCCGTCAGGGCCCAGCTCAGGGCCAAAGCCAGCACGCTGGCAAACAACAGGTGCAAACGCACCGGAACCGTCAGCAGCGCCCGCCACGGCGCCGCCGATGCCGCCGCCAGCAGCAGCACGCAATGCATGATGGCCAGAACGCCGCTGAGATAGCTGTTCATGCCAAGGACAAGCTCGCGAATTTAGGATCGAAGAGACTTTCAGCCACCTTAGCGCGCTGCAGGCGATCGCGTCCGCAGCTTCGACGGAGAGACAGATGAACAACCGATCGGTCGTGGTCACCGGCGGCGCCCAGGGCATCGGCAAGGCGATCAGCCTGCGTCTGGCGCACGCGGGCATGCATGTCGTGGTGATCGATGTCGATGAACGGGCCGGCTCGGAACTGCTCGGGCACTGGGCCGGCCAAAGCGAAATCCGCTTCGTTCACGGCAGCGCGGGCGATCCGGCGGTGGTCGAACAGGCGGTCGCCTTGGCAAGCGAGCTCGGTGACGGCCTGCACGCCGTGGTCGGCAATGCCGGAGTGTCGCGCTTCAAGCCCCTGCACGACTTGCAGCTCGACGAATGGGAAGCCGTGCTGCGGGTCAACCTGACCGGCGCTTTTCTATTGGCGCGCGCTGCCGCGCCTTATCTGGATGACACGAACAAACCCGGCGCCATCGTGCTGATGGCCTCATCGCGCGCCCTGATGTCCGAAGCCGATACCGAAGCCTATTCGGCGAGCAAGGGCGGTATCGTCGCGCTCACGCATTCGCTGGCGATCAGTCTGGGCCCCGGGGTCCGCGTCAACTGCGTCAGTCCCGGCTGGATCGCGACCGACGACTGGCAGCGCGCCGACAAGCGCCACGCGCCGGAACTCAGCGCCCAGGACCACGCGCAGCACCCCGCCGGTCGTGTCGGCAAGCCCGAGGATATCGCCGCGATGGTGCAATACCTGATTTCGGCGGATGCGGCCTTCATCACCGGCCAGAACCTCGTGGTCGACGGTGGCATGACACGCAAGATGATCTACGTTTAGCGAAAAAGCTTTGCTACGCTGGTCGGCTGTCAACCCGAACGAGCCTGTTTTGCCTGATGGAGGACGAACGTCTGATCGCCTTGCTGGCCGGGTCCAACTGGCCACAGCTGTTTGACCGCAAAACCCTGCGGCAGGGCCGCGAGTACGCGCAGCGACGCTGCGTCAGCGACTTCGACATGGACCAGTCGCATCCCCGTCAGACCCGCATCCGGGCGAATGTGCTCGATGGCGCACCACAGTCCTATCAATGCTCCATCGAGCTGCGGCCCAATCCCCAGGCGGCCTTCGAAATCAGCATGCGTTGCAGCTGCCCGGACGGCACGCAATGCGCACATTGCGTGGCCGCCCTGTTGGAGGCGACCCAGCGCCACACCGGGCCGGTGCCGTTGATGCTCGGCGAACCGGTCCTCGCCAACAGCGATTCGGTTGTCACTGTGAGCGTCACGCCCAAACCGGTGCTGAGCTTGCGCGGCGCGCCGTTTCGCTCGCGGGCTCGGCGCGGTGCCGAACGAACCATCGGCGTCGCCAGGCTGGCTTTCGACTATGACGGTCATCGTGTGCCCCCGGACGGCCGCGCCTGGACCCGATTCACACATGAGGACCGGCCGCTGCGGATCGAACGTATGCGTGCGCTGGAAGGTGATGCCCGCGATCGCCTGCTGACCTTCGGGCTGGTGCCGGCCGATCAAGTGGTCGGCCTGTACCTCGACGATGCTGAGGCCGCACGCTTTCTGGCCGCCGACTACGTCCTCGAACGCGGCGAAGGCCGCCCGGCCTCGCCATCGCATCTCGCCAATCTGCTGCCGCGCCTGGCCGCCGCCTTTACGCTCGAATTCGAAGACGACTTCCCGGTCGAGTTGCTGCAGGCGCCGGATCAGTGGCACGTCGAGGTGCGTGACCGCGACGACACCTGGTTCGATGTCTCGCTCGGCATCGACGTGGGCGATCAGCGCCTGGATCTGCTGCCGATCCTGCGTCAGGTACTCGCCGATCCGGACTTTCCGCATGAACCGCTGCCGAACGAGGCGCCGGACGCGGTGTGGCTGGCCACCATCGACGGGCGCCGCCACGTGCCGTTGCCGTTGGTGCGGCTGCGTGGCCTGATCGAACCCCTGCTCGAATGGCTGGCGCGGCCTGTACACGTCAGCGGCCGCGATCCGGACGACGGACAGGAGCGGCTGCAACTGCGGTTACCGCAGGCCGCGATCCTCGACGAGCTGCCACTGAACTGGAGCGGTGGGGAAACCCTGAGACAGCGTCTGCACGGGCTCGAAACGCGGCGCGAGCCGATGCAGCCCGCGCCGGGCTTCGAAGCCGAACTTCGCCCCTACCAGCAGCAAGGGCTCGCCTGGCTCGGCTTTCTCGCCGATGCCGGACTCGGCGGCATCCTCGCCGACGACATGGGCCTCGGCAAGACCGTGCAGGTGCTCGCCCACATCTGGACCGAACGCGCCAGCGGCCGTCTGCGCAAACCGGTGCTGGTGGTGGTGCCGACCAGCCTGATCAGCAACTGGTATCGCGAGGCGCGACGCTTCGCGCCGCTGCTCAAGCTGCTGATCCTGCACGGCACGCAGCGCGCGCGGCTGTTCCGCCGGATTGCGACGCACGATCTGGTGATCACCACCTATCCGCTGCTGGCACGCGACCGGCGCCGCCTTGCCGAGCACGACTTCGGGCTGCTGGTGCTCGACGAGGCGCAGTCGATCAAGAACGCGCGCACCCAAGCCGCACAGACCGTACGTGAACTGCGCGCGACGCGACGCCTCGCGGTGACCGGCACGCCGCTGGAAAATCACCTGGGTGAACTGTGGGCGCAGATCGACGCCGTCGAACCCGGCCTGCTCGGCGACGAGCGCCTGTTCACCACCCTGTATCGCACGCCGATCGAAAAGCAGGGCGACGTGGCGCGACAGCAGCGCCTGAACCGGCGCATCGCCCCCCTGATCCTGCGTCGCCGCAAGGAAGACGTGGCGCCGGAATTACCGCCGCGCACTGAAATCCTGCGCAGCGTCGAACTCGAAGGCCGCCAGCGCGAACTCTACGAATCGCTGCGCCTGGCCCAGCACAGCCGCGTGCAGGCGGCCTTGGCGCAGCGCGGCCTGTCGCAGTCCGGCATCGTGGTGATCGATGCCCTGCTCAAGCTGCGCCAGGTCTGCTGCGACCCGCGCCTGCTCAAGCTCGACGGCGCGCGCGGCATCACCGCTTCGGCCAAACTCGAGCTGTTGCTGGAACTGCTCGACGAACTGATCGCGGAGGACCGCCGCGTGCTGGTGTTCTCGCAGTTCACCGGCATGCTCGATCTGATCGCGGCCGCGCTGCGTGCACGCGGCATCGCCTATCTGATGCTCACCGGTGGCAGCCAGAACCGCGGTGCGCTGGTCGACCGCTTCCAGAACGGCGACACGCCGGTGTTCCTGATCAGCCTCAAGGCCGGCGGTGTCGGCCTCAACCTGACGGCCGCCGACACCGTGATCCACTACGACCCCTGGTGGAATCCGGCGGTCGAGCAGCAGGCCAGCGACCGTGCACACCGCATCGGCCAGACCAGGCCGGTGTTCGTCTACAAGCTGATCTGCGCCGGCACCGTGGAGGAGAAAATCCAGGCGATGCAGCAGCACAAGGCAGCACTGGCGCAAGCCGTGCTCGAAGGCGGAGGCAGCAGCCGCGCGGTCAGCTTTGCGCCCGACGATCTGGAAGAGCTGTTCGCGCCCATCTGAGCGCAGACCGCGCCGGTCCGGTCGCCACTGCAAGCAGCACCGCGCAAGTCGTACAATGGGAGCCGCCCACGTCCCGACCGGACCGGGCATCGCTCTACGTCCGCAACGCGGACCGCCAGGAACGCCCATGTCCCCTACGCCGCCCCCACCGTCCGACGCGGCAGCCGAGCCGGCCCTTCGATTCTCCGATCTGGCACTGGCCGAATCCTTGATCGCAGGTCTTGCCGCCATCGGCTACGAAACACCGAGCCCGATCCAGGCGCGCACGATTCCGCCGCTGCTGGAAGGCCGCGACCTGCTCGGACAGGCACAGACCGGCACCGGCAAGACCGCGGCCTTCGCGCTGCCGATCCTGACGATGCTCGATCTTTCGCTCGCCGCACCGCAGGCACTGGTGCTGGCGCCGACGCGCGAACTCGCCATCCAGGTCGCCGAGGCCTTCCAGAAATACGCCGGCAACATGCCCGGCTTCCACGTGGTGCCGATCTACGGCGGACAGAGCTACACGCCGCAGCTCAAGGCGCTCAAGCGCGGCGCACAGGTCGTGGTCGGCACGCCGGGGCGCGTGGTCGACCACATCAAGCGCGGCACGCTGCGTCTCGACAAGCTCAAGCATCTGGTGCTCGACGAGGCCGACGAAATGCTGCGCATGGGCTTCATCGACGATGTCGAGTGGGTGCTCGAACAGATTCCCAAGCCGCGTCAGATCGCGCTGTTTTCGGCGACGATGCCCTCGGTGATCCGGCGCGTCGCGCAGACGCACCTGAATTCGCCGGTCGAGGTCACGATCGCGGCCAAGACCACCACCGGCACCAACATCCGCCAGCGCTACTGGCTGGTCAGCGGCCTGCACAAGCTCGACGCGCTGACGCGCTTCCTTGAAACCGAGGACTTCGACGGCATGATCGTGTTCGCGCGCACCAAGGCGATGACGGTCGAACTGGCCGAAAAACTGGAGGCCCGCGGCTACTCCGCACGCGCACTCAACGGCGACATGCAGCAGGCCGAACGCGAACGCACCGTGTCGCGCTTCAAGGACGGCCAGATCGACATCCTCGTCGCCACCGACATCGCAGCGCGCGGGCTGGACGTGGATCGCATCAGCCACGTCCTCAACTACGACATCCCGACCGACACCGAATCCTACGTGCACCGCATCGGTCGCACCGGGCGTGCCGGACGCAGCGGCCAGGCCATCCTGTTCGTGGCGCCGCGCGAGCGGCATCTGCTGCGCGCGATCGAACGGGCCACGCGGCAGACCATCGAGGCGATCAGCGCGCCGAGCCCGGACGCCGTCAATCAGCGCCGTATCGACAAGTTCAAGCAGACCATCTCTGACACCATCGCCAACATCGATTCGGACCACCAGGTCGGCAATGCTCACGCGCAACTGCGCGCAATTCTGTCCGAGTTCGCCGCGGAGTCCGGCTCCGATCCGCTGGACATCGCCGCCGCCCTGGCGCAGATGCTCAAGGGCGACCGGCCGGTACTGCTGACGCCGGATAACACCTCGACACGCCGACCGCCGCGCGAAACCCGCGAACCTCGTGAATCGCGCCCAGCCACGCCGACAGAACTGTCCGCCGGACCTTTCGAGCGACCGGCACCACGCGCCGCCGATGCCCGGCCCAAGGCAACGCCGGCTTCAGCGTCTCCAACCACCGCGCCCCGCGAAGACGCCGAGAATCGCGCACCCCGACCCGGACCGGTCGACGCTTTGCACGCCGACCGCAAGCGGCCCGAGGTTCCCAGCGAGACCTTCCGCATCGAGGTCGGCTCCAAGCACGGCGTGAAGCCCGGCAATATCGTGGGCGCAATCGCCAACGAGGCCGGCCTCGATTCGCAGTTCATCGGTCGCGTCGAGATTTTCGAAACCTACAGCTTCGTCGATCTGCCGTCCGGCATGCCCAAGGTAATCTTCAAGGATCTGCGCAAGACCTGGGTTTGTGGTCAGCAGCTGCAAATCACAAGGCTCAACAATCCGGCCGGCGCGGATCCGACCGCGAGTGATTCGAAACCACGACGCAGCGCCGACAAGGACTTCAGCAAACGCCCTGGCGGCAAGCCCAGCGGCAAACGTCCACCGAATCGCAAGCAACCCTGAGACGCGACGACATTCGCGGCGAGCATGAGCGCCGCGAATGTCGCGTCGTGTTGTTAACGCAAATAGTTCTCGTTATGATCTGCCGCAGTCAGTGCCCGTCCGGGCGTGGCCGTGGCCATTTTCATTTCCGATGAGCCTGAATCACCGATCATGACGCAGACCGCCGCCCCTCCACCTCCGAATCGCGCCCGCGCCTGGTCGCGCGGGGTGCTGATGGGGCCGGTGAGCTTCATCGCGGCGGCGCTGGTGATGGTCGGCAGCGCGCTGTGGCTGCCCAAGGGGCCGGCCGGCATCGACAACCTGGTATGGCCGATCGTGCTCTTTCCGCTGCTGTGGACGGCGATGTTCCTGTACAGCTGCCTCGATGTGCGCCTGGGCCGGGCCTGGCTGGTGGCGCTCGGCCTCGCCCTGAGCCACGGCGCCCTGATCGCGAACAGCATGATGAGCACGCCCGCATGATCCGCCTGCCGCAAAGAGAGACCCGAACGCTGCTCGCGGTGCACGGCTGGTCGGCGGTATTGCTGGGTCTGTTGCTCTACGCCGTGATCGTGACCGGCGTGGCCTCGGTGTTCACCGACGAGATCGCGGACTGGTCCAGTCCCTTGCCGAGTCAGGCCGACACGGCCTGGCCGCAGGGTATCGGCAGCGCGATCCAGCACGCGGCGCAGACCGTGGATCCGCAATTCCACGAAGACATGATCGCCTTCCGTCAGGCCGGCGGGCGCATGCAGGCGTTCTTCCACAAGCACGACACCGACCCGGCCGGCAAGCCGATCGAACGCGGCGTGGTCACGGTGATCGATCCGCAATCCCGGCAGATCATCGAACGCCGCGAAGGCACCGACGAGGAAATCGGTGAAATGAACCTGCCGAACGCGCTCGCGCACTTCATAGTCGATCTGCACGTGCGCCTGCACTTGCCGAACCCCTGGGGACTGTTGCTGACCGGCATTCTGGGTCTGGCGATGATGCTCGCGGCCGTGACCGGCTTCGTGATCCACCGGCATCTGTTCAAGGAGTTGTTCACGCTGCGGCGCCACAAGGACCGCATGCTGAGCACGCGCGATGCCCATGTGATCGCCGGCACCTGGAATCTGCCGTTCGCCTTCATCCTCGCGTTCACCGGCAGCTTCTTCAGTTTCGCCAGTTCGTTCGGCATTCCGGCCATGGCAATGGCCGCCTTCGGTGGCGATCGCGACAAGGTCATCGAAGTGCTGATCGGCAACCCCGCGGCCAATGACCCCACACCCGCGCCACCGCCCGCGCTGGACCGCGCGCTCGACGATGCTCGCCAACGCGCCGGCTCCGACCCCTGGTACATCCTCAGCGAACACTGGGGACGCGCGGATGCCCTGCAGACAGTGGTGATGCTCCCGGCCTCCGGCACGCTGCGCAATCGCACCTTCCTGTATGACGCGGCCGGGCGCTTCATGCAGGAAAAGCCACTGCTCGGCTCGGTGCCGTCCAGTGGCGCCGCTGTGTACTCGCTGATGGGGCCGCTGCATTTCGGCAACTTCGCTGGCGTGCTGTCCAAGGCCGCCTGGTTTGCGCTGGGCTTCGCCGGTGCCTACGTCACGTTTACCGGCCTGCTGTTGTGGACCACGCGCCGTGAGGACCAGCCAGCGTGGCGGTACCTGGGCCGCAGCGTTACCGGGCTGGGCTACGGCCTGCCGCTGGCGCTGATCATGGCGGCCTACGGCTATTTCCCGGTGGTGCGTCTGGGCGGCGACGTTCACGTCATGATGATGACCGCGTTCCTGGCGGGGCTGCTGGGCGCCTTGCTGCTCGCCAACCTGCTTCGGCAACTGGCCGATTCACGTCGCATCCTGTTGTCGCTGACCGCGCTGGCGCTGATCGGACTGCCGTGGCTGCGCTGGATCGGCACTGGCGTATCCTGGATCGACGCCGCGCACGGCGGCCTGAACGCGGTGTTCGCGATCGATCTGGGATTGTCGATCGCCGGTCTGCTGTGTCTGCGCGCGGTACGGCGACCGTCTCCGGCAATGAAACGCCTGCCGTCCGCCCAAGCCAGCCCGGCGACCTGATCCGGTGTCGCTCTCGCTGCTACTGCTGGTGGTTCTGGGCGCGGTACCGAGCCTGGTCCTGCTGCTGATGCTCGGCAGCCGCGACCCCAAGCGCCTGCGCAATCTGCCGCGCAATGCGCGCGAATCCGTGACGCCCTGGCCGCCCGCACGGCGCCGCCTGATTGGCGCGCTGGCCGCACTGCCCGGCCTGTTGATGATGCTGAATGGCGAATGGGCCGCGTTTCTGATCTGGCTGGGTCTGTGTCTGTGCGGTGGCTGGCTGTGGGTGCACCGCCTGGCGCCCCCTGCGATCGGCGCGACGATGTCCCGCGACTGAGCGTCCGGCGAGCCGCTTTCGCGGCTCAGGCGCGAGCGGCGTTGCCGGACACCAGATCGGCCCAGCGAGACATCAGCGGCAGCGCGAAATCGTGGCCCATGCCCGGGATCAGTTCCAGACGCGAATTCCGAATCAACTGGGCGCTGCGGCGGCCGTGTACCGGTCGCAGCAGCGGATCGGCCAGACCGTGCACCACCTGCGTCGGCACCCGAATCTGCGGCAGCAGATCTTCGAAGCTACCGGTGGAGACGATCGCGTGGGTCTGGCGCATCAGATCGCGCGGTCTGAAGGCGCGATCGTAGGCGCGGCCCGCCAGTTTGCGCCGGTACTCGATGGGTGTCGGAAAACCGGGGCTGCCGACACGATTGAGCATCGCCGTGGTCTTGTGAATCACCTGCTCGCGCGTCTTCGGCCGCGGACCGATGCCCGCCATGCGCCACAGCACGTCCAGCCGCGCCGGGGGCAGCTTGGGATGGTTGGTACTGGACATGATCGAGCACAGGCTGCTGACTCGCCTCGGATAACGGGCGGCGACAATCTGGGAAATCATGCCACCCATGGACACACCGAGCAGATGCGCCTTGCCGACCTGCAGGGCGTCCAGCAATCCCATCGCGTCATCGGCCATGTCGTGCAGGTCATAGTTCGCCGCCCCCGCCCGCCCGAAACGGGCACGCAGCCAGTCGCGTGGAAGATTGACGCGAATGCCGCGGTCAGCGTGCGCGGACAGTCCGGCATCGCGATTGTCGAAGCGGATCAGGCGAAAGCCGCGGTCCACCAGCGCCGCGCACAGGGCCTCCGGCCAGTGGATCAACTGTCCGCCCAGACCCATCACCATCAGCAAAGGTTCACCATGATCCGGACCCGCTTGTTCCCAGGAGAGTTGCAGCCCATTGACGCAGGCGCTGCCGGCGGACCAGCACATTTTCATTTCAGAGGTATGACATTCGGGTGACGGTTCGGCGACGCTATCAAATCCCGAAAAAAAGTGTCACCTCATGCATGCCATTCACCACACCGTGCGCTGTGGCAGCAGGCCGTGCAGTTCGCCCTGTTCCAGTTCCCGCCATTGTCCGGAGGGCAGCCTGCCCAGCTGGATATTGATGATGCGTATGCGTTGCAGGCGCCGTACCTTGTAGCCGAACTCGGCGCACATGCGCCGGATCTGCCGGTTGAGCCCCTGCGTCAGGACCATGCGCAGCACATGCTCGCCGCGTGCACCGTGCACGCGCGTGACGCGGCAGGGCTTGGTGGTCTGCTTCAGCTCCGGCAGCCACACCCCGCGCGACATCCCGGCGAGACACTGGTCGCTGAGCGGCCGGTCCACGGTAACGCGGTATTCCTTTTCGTGACGGTTCTCGGAGCGGAGGATTTCGTTGACGATGTCGCCGTTGCTGGTGAGCAGGATCAGGCCTTCCGAATCCTTGTCGAGCCGGCCGATCGGAAAGATGCGCTCGCGATGGCCCACGAAATCGATGATGTTGCCGGCAACATGGCGCTCGGTAGTGCAGGTAACGCCCACCGGCTTGTTGAGCGCGATGTAGATATGACGACGGCTGCGTCGACCCACGGCCCGCCCGTCGACACGCACCTCGTCCACGGCTTCGACCTGGACTCCCAGGGTGGCGCGCCGACCGTTGACGGCGACGCGACCCGCCTCGATCCAGGCGTCGGCCTCACGGCGCGAGCAGACACCGGTCTCGCTGAGGAATTTGTTGAGGCGCAAGCGTCACCGTCGCGTGGGCCGAAATGAATGGCCAGCAGACGATTATCGCCGCGACCGATGCGGAAGTGTAGGCGCCTGGCGCGGCATACTGTGGCACCCTCGACCACTTCCAACCGACATGCCCTCTTTCGATATCGTTTCCGAAGTCGACAAGCACGAACTGGCCAACGCCGTGGATCAGGCCGCCCGCGATCTGACGCATCGCTTCGACCTGCGTGGTACCGGTGCCGCATTCGAGCTCGATGGCTTCGTGATTTCGCAAAGCGCGCCCAGCGAATTTCAGCTCGAACAGCTGCGCGACATTCTCGACAAGCGACTGGCCGGGCGCGGCATCGACCTGCGCGCCATCGACGCCGGGCCTATCGAAACCAACGTGGCCGGCGCCAGGCAGAAGATCACGATCAAACAGGGCATCGAGCAGGCCGACGCGAAGAAGATCATCGCCCGGCTCAAGGATGCCAAGCTCAAGGTGTCTGCGCAGATTCACGACGACAAGGTTCGCGTCAACGGCAAGAAGCGCGACGACCTGCAATCGGCGATCGCGCTGTTACGCGGCGCCGAAAATCTGGAACTGCCGCTGCAGTTCGAGAATTTCAGGGACTGACGCCGACACGGGGCAGCCGCGAGCCACCGCCCGGACAGACTGTGTCCCGAAGTCAGAGCATTTCGCCGTCGACGTAGTACCAGCGGCCATCCGGCTCGCGCACGAAGCGGCTGCGTTCGTGCTGGCGCTGGGCATTGCCGCCACCCACGCGAAAGCGCGCCACGAATTCGACCTGTGCAGCATCGCCCACCGTCTCGTGGCGCTTGATGCTGAGCCCCAGCCATTTTTGTGCGTCCGGCAACGACAATGATTGCGGCCGTGTCGAAACATGCCATGTCGCCCGCAGATAGCTTTCCAAACCCAGCACGAAAGCGCTGTATCGAGACCGCATCAATGCTTCGGCGCTGGGTGCCGGCAGCCCGGCATGCCAGCGCGCGCAACAATCTGCAAGCGGTCGCCCCGAACCACAGGGACAGGTTTCGACGCTCATCGCCGCGACCAGATCACACACCGGTTGTTGGCCGGCATCGTGCGATCCTCGACCAGGCGCAAGCCGGCCTGCTGCGCCAGCGCATCCACCGCTTCGAAATCCCGGATGCCCATGTGCGCACCGCGAGCCTTGAGCCATTGCTCGAAGGCGGCGTTGCTGTCGCTGCTGAAATGTCCACCATAATTGAACGGGCCGTAGACGATCAGCTGCCCGCCCGCATGCAATACCGCGGGCAGACGCGCGAACAAGGTTTCGACCTGCGGCCAGCCCATGATGTGCAGGGTGTTGGCGGTGAACACCGCATCGAACTGTCGCTTCGGCCAGTCGCCAGCCACATTCAGGATCAATGGTGGCGGCGTGTTCGGCAACTGCGCCTCGTCGAGCCAGACCCGGACGCTGGCGCATTCCTCGGCGCGTTCGCTGGTCTGCCAACACAGATGCGGCAGGGCGTGCGCGAAGTAGACTGCGTGCTGTCCGGTGCCGCTGCCAAGCTCCAGCACGTCGGCGGGCTTGTCCAGAACTTCGCGCAAAACCTCGAGAATCGGATCACGATTACGGTCGCAGGACGGGGCGTAGGGCTTTTCGGGCATGTCGGAAGCGAGCGGCAGGAATGAACCCGTAGCCTAACCGACCGCTCTGTCAGACTCGGAAGCAGATTCAAAAGGATTCCGACATGCGTACTTCTACAAACTGGACCGCCAAGGGTGGCATGGTTCGTATCGAGATCCACGACGATGTAGCGCAGGTGGTCCTGGATCGGCCCGACAAACTCAACGCCGTGAATCTGGAGATGCTCTCGGGCGTGCTGTCGGCGGCCAAGCACCTGCGCCGGCAGCGCCGCCTGCGCGCCGTGATCCTGCGCGGCGAAGGCCGCGCTTTCTGTGCGGGCATGGATTTCAAGGCCGTGCTGTCGAAACCTTCAGCCATGCTGGGCGCCTATCTCCAGCTGTGGCGCCCAGCACGGAACAAGTTCCAACGCTGGAGTCTGTCCTGGCGCGAACTCGGCGTACCGGTGATCGCGCTGGTACAAGGGCATTGCTACGGCGCCGGATTGCAGCTGGCGCTGGGCGCGGATATCCGCATTGCCACGCCGGACGCGCGCCTGTCGGTCATGGAATCGAAATGGGGACTGGTGCCGGACATGGGCGGCGCGGTGCTGCTGCGCGAGCTGCTGCGCATCGACGTGGCCAAGGAGCTGACGATGTCCGGCCGCACCGTCGACGCGCACGAAGCTCACAAGCTGGGGTTGCTGAGCTACGTCGACGCCGAACCGATGCCGCGTGCCGAATCGCTGATCGAGGAATTCCGCCAGCGTTCGCCGGACGCCGTGGCCGCCGGCAAGTTCCTGATGCAGGCGGCCTGGAACAGCAGCGAACGCCGTGCCGCAAGCCTAGAGCGAACCTGGCAGCGCCGCCTGATCGGTCGCGCCAATCAAGGCATCAGCGTGGCTCGCAATAGCGGCAAGGCGCAGGCGGCGTTCCAGGCGCGACGCATCGGCTGAAAATCGTCCTGATTTCGCTCCGAGGGCCCGCGCAGCGCAAACCCGGAATGGACGCGGTCCGCCCGAGCGCCGTACGGATTGCGGATCAGGCCGGCGGCTTGTCTGCAAGGACGGCGTCGGCAGAAATTCAAAAAGGACCCGTGACGGTCGATCCGGCATCACCGGTGCCGCCACGGGCATGGAGCATCGCAAGGGCGATCCGGCAGCGCGAGGACGCGGAAGCGATGCAACCGGGACCACTTCCGTGTCCCCGGCGGCCGGTGGGGATACGCCCGCATTCAGTGTCCGCCGAGGACGGGCCGACGACCATGGCTGATTTGCCCGACGCCCTGTAGGCAGAAGACGACCGGGCTCGTAGTCCGTTTCAGACGGTCTGGCCGTAGCCCACGTCGGAACCGCCCGCTGGCCGCTCATCATCGTCACATTCGACCCGATCGCGACGAATCAGATATCGGTGCTTTTCTTCGGACAACAGAACATCCGCCGTACCCACGCGCACATGGACTGGCCACCAGCCCGAAGCGGGCTTTTCGACACGGACTTCGATTGGATCGGAGCTGCCGGACGGAGGATCGAAGACCCGGCCGACGACAGAGCGAAAGACGTGGCCACCGCGAGCCGAACCGAGCATCAGCCCATCCGTGGACTCGGCGCCAAGTCGCAGACTCACGGGCGCCACTGGCGCGTTTACGACGATGACGGCAAGACGGTCCGGCCAGCCGCCTGCGTGCGGCTGGATCAAGGGCAGGCTCAGCTCACGATCCGTGACGGCGGCTTCAGCCGGCGCCACGTCCAGACTGAGGTCGATCGCCTCGACACGGACCACCGGCTTCGAGGTGGCCAGTGGGGCCTCGCCCCACCACCAGCCGATTGCGCTGATCGCGCCCAGCAGCAGGCACAGTACCGATGCCCGCATAGTCTCGATGTGCGCTGTCACGTCCCTGAGGCGCTCACGGCCCAATCTCAGACCGCAGCAATCGCGCCGCTCAGAGCCATGCGCCCGCGAGTCCCCGCCAAATTGACAGTAAGGCGGCCGCCGCCAGCACGATGAACGTCAGCAAGGTGCCGATCATGCGACCGAACTTGAAATGCTGGGTGTAGGCCAGCGCATAACCGTGCAACAAGCGCCCGACCAGCAGCGCGATACCGAACACATGCATCAACCAGCCACGGATTCCACCGGCTTCGAGCAGGCCCATCAGCAACAGCACCAGAGGCACATATTCCGCGAAATTGGCGTGCGCGCGAATCCGGCGTTGCATGCCATTGTCGCCACCGTCGCCCAGCGAAGGGCCGTTGGCGCGCCCCTGGACCACTCGCAGGCTGAGCACCAGAAACCACAGCCCCAACAGGCCGGCATAGAGGACGGTAATGCTCATGTAATGCCCCGGATGCGATCAGAGCCGCACAGTATCAGAGTGCCTGGCAATGCCGATCGGAGCGGACCTACGGCGTCTCGGCTGCCGCCGGTTCGCCGTTGGACAGCACCCGCACCGGACTTTCCAGATGCAGCGTACGCGTGGGAAATGCGAAGTCGATGCCTTCCGCCGTGAACTTGCGCACCAGAGCGAGGTTGATCGACTGTTGCCGGTCCATGTAGAGATTGAAGTCTGGATCGAGCATCCAGTAGACGACCTCGAAATTGAGCGAGGAATCGCCGAATCCCTGAAAGTGCGCGCGATCGAAACGGGTGGTTTCCAAGGCCTCGACGCTCTCGCGCACCATGCCGGGGATCGCCTCCAGCTGTTCGGCCGGCGTGGAATAAAGCACACCGAACTGGAACACGATGCGTCGCTCGCGCATGCGCTTGTAGTTGCGGATGCGGGTATTGAGGAGGTCGCTGTTCGAAAACACGATCTGCTCACCGCCCAGGCTGCGGATGCGCGTGGTCTTGAGGCCGATGTTCTCGACCGAGCCCATGTAGCTGTCGACGATGATGAAGTCACCGATCACGAACGGCTTGTCGACGATGATCGACAGCGATGCGAACAGATCGCCCAGAATGTTTTGCACTGCCAGCGCCACGGCGATGCCGCCCACGCCCAAGCCGGCGACCATGGCGGTGACATCGACGCCCAGATTGTCGAGCGCCAGCAACAGGATCACGGCCCACAGCAGCATCTTGCCGACGAAACTCAGTGCCGACAGGCTGGTGGCCGTGCCAGGATCGGTCTCCATCGCCTTCGCGCGAGAGCGAGCAATCGTGAATCGCATCACCGCGCTGACCCACAGGCCCAGCTGAATGAAGAACGCGAGCGTTGCGGCCTTGGCCAATCCGCCCACCAGCCTGTCCGGCAGGTCCAATCCCTGAACACCAATCAACAAGGCCGGGAAGAAGACGAGCCACATGCGCGTGGCGCGCACGGATTCGACGATGGCATCGTCGTAGACGAACTCCGTGCGCTTGGCGAATTTCGACAGCCGGACCACGACCAACCACTTGATCGCGAAGGCGATCAGCATGATGACGGCAGTCACCCCGGCGGTGAAGATCCAGCTATTGAGCGAGTTGCCAAGGAACAGGCTTTCGAGGTTCTGGAAGTCGATTTCGGGCATCTCTGATTTCGTGTCGGCGTTCAGGTCAACGCAGATTAAACACCAGAGCTGAAGCTTGTGTTAGCGCGAAGCCGCGCCTTCCGTTCTGAAGACCCATCGCTTCAGGCCGGCAAACAGCATCAGACACAGGCTTGTCCAGACCGACCAGACACCGCCGCTACCGCCCCCGGGCGCGCTGGCGCCCGGTAATATCTTGAAGTTCATGTCGGACACATCGAAAAACACGCTGTTGGCGCATTTGACCTTGATGCGCGCCTGTTCGGCGCCCGCGGACGGCAGTGTGACGCTCGCTTCGCCGTCATTGGCCGTCGCGCCGGCCAGCTTCGTGTCAAAGCTCATTCCGGCGTCCGTCGACAGGAAGATATCAACCGATGGACAGTCGACCGGGGCCTGGTCGGTGGCCGCCACCTCCCAGCGCACCACGACGTTCGAACCACCCTGCTGTTCGCTGGCGTCGTTCGGTTCGAGCACCAGGAACGGTCCGACATCGGCGACGAAGAAGTGCAGGGTGTCGGTGGCCACGCCACCCGCGGACGGCGCGACACGGTTATCGCGCACGTTGAAGCGGAAGTTCAGCTCTCGCGCACGATCCGGCAACAGTTCGCCGATCGTGTGCGTATTGCTCAGCAAATCCTCCGGGCGCGGAAAAATGCGAGTGGGATTGTCGACCGGCAGAAACGAGCGAAACAGCGGCGCCGTATCGTCCGGCTCCTCGGCCGGACCCGCCGCGCCCAGATCGAACTGTTCCCACTGATAGCTCAGTGAGTCGCCGTCGGGATCGCTGGCCGTTCCGGTCAGCTCGAACGGCGTCAGCTTGGGAATCGTGAATTCACCCGTCCCGGCATCGACCACCGGCGGCAGATTGCCGCTGGGCAGGATGTCAGCGCAGCTGTTGCCGCTCCCGAGCGTGGTGAATGCCACGATCTCGTCATAGCTAACAGCATGAAAATAGTCGTCGCTGTGCGGTTGCAGGTCGTCCTCGTCGCAGATTCCGGCGTAACCCATGATCGTGGAGGCACTGCCCGGCTCGTAAGCCGTCGACGCGTTCCGGTTTCCGCCAGCGCACGAACCCGTTTCGCTGTTGAAGGTGTGATTGGCGCCGAACTGGTGGCCGATCTCGTGCGCCACGTAGTCCACATAGAACGGGTCGCCGATCGGCGCCGTCAGACCGGTAACGCCGGCGCCCTTGTTGAGCGCCGAGCACACCACTCCCAGACCGGCGACCCCGCCACCGCCGGTGCTCACGACATGGCCGATATCGTAGTTGCCGCGGCCGATCACGGCATTGAGCACGAAGGTATTGCTGCTCAGCATCAAGGTGCCGACGTCGTTGATGTATGGATCCAGCAACGGCCGCGTGAAGATCGCCGCATCGTTGCCGTCGACCAACTGCAGCCGCACGCCGACTTCGCGCTCGTAGATCCCGGTGACGCGATTGACCACATTGACCAGTTCGGCCAGAACGATCGCCTTGTCCGGCGTGTCCGTTGCCGATTCCGGCGGGTCCTGGAACTCGGCGTATTCGCCGGTGGTCGCCATCGCCAGCCGATAGGTGCGCAGCTGCGTCCCGATATCGACCGCCTTTTGCGCAACGATGGTCGACCGGTCTTCCATCTGAATCACCGCATCCCCGGCCAATCCCGCGCGGAAAAAGTCGCTGCGACGATAGACTTGGTAGCGCGTGGTATCACCGCGCAACAGCGGATCGATGTAGACCGTTCCGGCGCTCGAAAACACCATGCCGTGAAAGCCACGCGGACCGATATCGAAGCGGGCGCTGGCCGTGGGATCCGTGACGCCTTGGCCGACGTAGGTGCGGATCTGCGGATACCGCGCCGCCAGACCGGTCGCCATCACCGCCGTTTCGAAGAGCCGGAAGCGTGCCGACTGGCCGTCCGGCATCGGGATATCCAGCAGCAGTCCGTCTGTCAACGCGGCCGATTCGGGCGGCGCCTGGTTCAGCGCCGCAGCCAGCGCCTCAGAGTCAACGTCCACATAGCGCGCCTTGGAGGGCGAGATCAGGCGCTGGGCTCGATCCGCCGCAGAGGGCGTAACGGCGCCGCGCCAAAGCCCCAGGGCCTCGCTGCCGGCCAATACATTTGATGCGAACAGCAGCGCAGCCGCCGCCGATAGACCGACTTTGAAGAACATCCCTGCCCCCGAAACTCATGCGCCGGTCGTCCGCCGGGCTCGTCATGGTCAAGGCAGGGATTGTGCCAGCCGGTGCCGTTACGCCGATGAGTCGCTCACCATCGTTCCTCGCCCGTTTGGCCAGCAGAACTCATCAGCCAGGTTGGTAGACCTGCGCGCCCTGGCGCTTGAACTCCTCGGACTTCTCGGCCATGCCTTTTTCCAGAGCCGCCTGTTCGTCGGCGCCGATCCTGGCGGCGTAGTCGCGCACGTCCTGCGTGATCTTCATGCTGCAGAAGTGCGGCCCGCACATGCTGCAGAAATGCGCCTGCTTGGCACCTTCCTGCGGCAGGGTCTCGTCGTGGAATTCGCGCGCCTTTTCGGGGTCGAGCCCCAGATTGAACTGGTCTTCCCAGCGGAACTCGAAGCGCGCCTTGGACAGCGCGTTGTCGCGCACCTGAGTGCCGGGAAACCCTTTCGCAAGGTCCGCGGCATGGGCCGCGATCTTGTAGGTGACGATGCCTTCGCGCACGTCGTCCTTGTCCGGCAGACCCAGATGCTCCTTCGGGGTGACGTAGCAGAGCATGGCGCAGCCGTACCAGCCGATGTTCGCGGCACCGATACCGGAGGTGATGTGGTCGTAGCCGGGCGCGATGTCGGTGGTCAGCGGCCCCAGGGTGTAGAACGGCGCCTCGTAGCAATGCTTGAGCTGCTCGTCCATGTTCTCCTTGATCATGTGCATCGGCACATGGCCGGGGCCTTCGATCATCACCTGCACATCGTGCTTCCAGGCGACCTGGGTCAGCTCGCCCAGCGTATGCAGCTCACCGAACTGGGCGTCGTCATTGGCATCGGCGATGCAGCCGGGGCGCAGGCCGTCGCCGAGCGAGAAGCTCACGTCATAGGCCTTCATGATTTCGCAGATGTCTTCGAAGTGCTCGTAGAGGAAGCTTTCCTTGTGATGCGCAAGACACCACTTGGCCATGATCGAGCCTCCGCGCGAGACGATCCCGGTGACGCGCTCGGCGGTCCACGGGATGTAGCGCAGCAAGACGCCAGCGTGAATCGTGAAGTAGTCCACGCCCTGCTCGGCCTGCTCGATCAGCGTGTCGCGGAAGATTTCCCAGGACAGCTCCTCCGCCTTGCCGTTGACTTTTTCCAGCGCCTGGTAGATCGGCACGGTGCCGATCGGCACCGGCGAGTTGCGCACGATCCATTCGCGGGTTTCGTGGATGTTCTTGCCGGTGGACAGGTCCATCACCGTGTCCGCGCCCCAGCGCGTGGACCACACCATCTTCTCGACTTCCTCGGCGATCGACGAGGTGACTGCAGAGTTGCCGATATTGGCATTGATCTTCACGCGGAAGTTGCGGCCGATGATCATCGGCTCCAGCTCCGGGTGGTTGATGTTGGCGGGAATGATGGCGCGGCCGCAGGCGACTTCCTCGCGCACGAACTCCGGCGTGACCTCGGCCGGCAGCTTGGCGCCGAAGCGCTCGCCACGGTGCATGCGCTTGAGATAGCCGGCCTGCTCGTAACTCTCGCGCAGCTCCGCCAGACGCGCATTTTCGCGGATGGCGATGAATTCCATTTCCGGCGTGATGATGCCGCGACGCGCGTAGTGCATCTGGCTGACGTTGTTGCCAGCGGCCGCCTTGCGCGGTGCCCGGATGTGCTCGAAACGCAGCTCGCGGGTCTGCACGTCGCCAGCGCGGATGCGGCCATAGATCGAACTCGGGCCGCCGAGTTGCTCGGTATCGCCGCGCGCTTCGATCCAGCCCGCACGCAGCGGCGCCAGACCCTCCCGCAGATTGATCTCCACTGCGGGGTCCGAATACGGGCCGCTGGTGTCGTAGACCGTGACCGGGGCGTTCGGCTCCAAGCCCTTTTCGGTGCGCGTGGGACTCAGGGAAATCTCGCGCATCGGCACGCGCGTGCCCTGCGGGCCGTCGACGTAGATCTTGCGGCTGGCGGCAAAGGGCGCACGGACCTCGGCGGACAGTTCTTCGGCTTTCTTGAACAATTCATTGACGGCGACATTCATGGCAGTGCTCCGCTGGCGGTGCACGGGCGTGGGAAATGAATGCGCTGAATCGCAAGCCTTCCCTCCGCCGGCATAACCCGGTTCAGGTTCCAAGGGACTCTCTCAGCCTGCGACCGCGCAGGCACCCCCGGCTCGAACGCCTACTGTAGCGCGCGACTCCGGCGCCGAACAGGGCCCGGGCGTGGCCCTTTTCTTGCTTGGGCAAGCTCTTGAGACGATTCCATATATTCCAATAGAGCAAGGAGCCTCATGTCTCGACGCCGGGGGGTAGGTTTGATAGCGGCCGGGGCCGCATTGATGTGGACAGGCGCAGTGTTCGCGGAAGGACCGCTGGACACGCCGGCCGACATTGCGTGGACGATCGTTGCGGCCGCGCTGGTGTTCTTCATGCAGGCCGGTTTCGCCCTGCTGGAAGGCGGCATGGTGCGGGCCAAGAACGCCGTCAACGTGATCATGAAGAACTATTCGGACATGTGCTTCGGCGTGATCGCGTACTGGGCGATCGGCTATGGCCTGATGTTCGGCGCCACCGAGAATGGCTGGTTCGGGCTGGACCACTACCTCCCGGACCTGCAGTCCGGTGTGGAGGCCACCCATTTCATCTTTCAGCTGATGTTTGCCGCCACGGCCGCGACGATCGTGTCCGGCGCCGTCGCCGAGCGCATGCGCTTCGGCCCCTATGTGGTGGCTTCGATGATCATCACCGGCGTGATCTATGCCGTCTACGGCGCCTGGGCCTGGGGCAGCTTCTACGATGGGGCCGGCTGGCTGGTCGACATGGGTTTCATCGACTTCGCCGGATCGACCGTGGTGCATTCGATCGGTGGCTGGTGCGCGCTGGCTGGCGTGATCGTGCTCGGGCCGCGACTCGGCCGCTTCGCGCCCGACGGCACGCCGCGCGACATTCCGGGACACAACCTGCCGTACATCGCCCTGGGCGGCTTCATCCTGTGGCTGGGCTGGTTCGGCTTCAACGGCGGTTCGACGCTATCGGCCAGCGCCGAGGTCGGCATCATTTGCGTGAACACGCACCTCGCCGGCGCCGCGGGTTTCATCGGCGCCTTGCTGATGCAGCGCCTGTTGCGGAAACCGATCCTGATGACCGCAGCCGTCAACGGCGCCATCGGCGGTCTGGTTGCGATCACTTCACCCTGTGCCACGACCGTGCCGATGTTCGCGCTGGTGATCGGCCTGGTGGCCGGCGGGATCACGGTGCTGGGCGTGATGCTGCTCGAACGGTTCCGACTCGACGACGTGGTCGGCGCAGTGTCGGTGCACGGCTTCTGCGGCGCCTGGGGCACACTGTCGGCCGCGCTGTTCTATCGCGGCGACCTGTTCGATCTCGCGCGCATCCAGATCCAGCTGATCGGTATCGGCGCGGCCTTTCTGTGGAGCTTTCCGACCGCCCTGCTGACCTTCTGGATCGTGAAGAAAGTCTTCGGCCTGCGCGCGCCGACGCTGCACGAACAGCGCGGCCTGGACTTCACCGAACACTACGAAATCGGCTATCCCGAGTTCCAGCGCGACCTGACCCACGCAGGCAAGGACTGAGCATGGCGGACTCGCCCAAGTCCACTACACCGCGCGCGCGCCGTCGCGAAGCGCTGCATCAGGCGCTGGTCTCGGTACTCGGTCCGGACCGCGCGCACACCGCCATCGGTCTCTGGGAGAAGCTCGCAGCCGAACGCGGGCGCATGACGGTCATCGAACTGGTCAACGAACTGGCCGGCCCGCTGCAGATGGACGAGGGCGAGCGGCATGGTCTGCGCATGGCCCTGTACAAGTCGCTGGACGCCGCGCCGATGCAGCCGGGCGCCGCACCGCCATCCAAGCCGACGATGGCCCCCACGCCGCCGGCCTTCGTAGTGTTCCAATCAATGGGGGAATCCATCCTCAAGGGCATGAAGCTGGCACCGAACCCGGGCTGGTACGACTTCACGCAACTGCTGACGAAACACCTGCCGTTGGCGACCTCGGCCGTGGTTCGCCGCTGGGCCATCGAAGGCGCTAATCTCGACGCATTGATCAGCCTGGCGCCGCCGGACTACGCGGCGGTGATTCACGGTCTGTATATCACCGCCTGCGAGGCGGTCGGCCCGGTCGCCGCCGACCGCTTGCTGACGCATGCGGTCAGCACCGCGGGCGCGCTCCCGGAAGCCGCGCAGTTCCCCCCGAACCGGCTGCTCTAAGGCGCTGCCGCCGCTTCACCACTGGTGCGGCGGCCGTCGAAATCGGTCCAGCAGTGCCGCTCGTAGTCGTACAGCTTGCAACGCCGCGCGGTGTCGAAATACCAGCGCCACGAAAACGTCTGAATGATGATGCGCCCCGGCAGCGCCGCTTCCAGCAGGGCCTGCGCACGCCGCAGCCGGTACAGCGGGATCCCCATGTCGACGTGGTGCGCAGTGTGCTCGGTGATGTGGTGCAACAGCGTTCCAATATCGAATCCGAGAATCGGGCGAAAGCGCAGATGAACCGTCGTCGACACGAATGGCTGGGCATCGGCCCAGGCGCTCTTGTCGTCGTGCCATTCCACCGATGGATGGGTGTGGTGCACGTAAACGACAAATCCGATCATCGCGTTCCAGGCCAGGAACGGCAGCGCGAATCCGGCGAATAGCGTCAACACCAGCGACTGGCCGCTCGCCGTTGCCGCCATCGCCAGCAGCCCGATCCACAGCAGCGCCGAGCCCGAGATCAGCATGCAGTCCCAGAAGAATTCACTGCGCCGCGTCGGCATGTAGCGCCGGCTCGGAAAGAACATGCGCAGCCACCAGACTTCGACCAAGTAGTACAACCACGGCGCCCAGCCGCTGCGGTAGACACGTTCCAGCGCCTGGCGCCAGCGCGGCAGCGCTTCGAATTCGGAGCGGGTCTTGGGCTGCCAGACGAAGTCGAAATCCTTGAGATTGGTATAGCCGTGATGAACGACGTTATGGCCGGTCGCCCACAGGCTGTACGGCGTCAGCGACGGCAGGAACACGAAGCGGCCGATCCAACGATTGAGGCCACGGTGCGACGTGAAGCTCTGGTGGCAGGCATCGTGACCGAGTATGAACAGGCGCCCGATGATGAAACCGGCCAGCGCACCAAACAGCAGCTTCAGCAGCACATAGGGCAGCCACACCGTGGCGGCAACCGCCAGCACGAACAACACCGAGTCCAGCGCCATCAGCGCCAGCGCATGGCGCGTGTCGCGTGCGGACAGCGGCGCGAGCCAGGCCCGCAGGGTTTTGCGGTGCGGCAATGGCTGGTGCAAGGGAACCGGGTCGGGGATGGCGTACGCGTTCAATGTCGGCCTCACAAAGCGGCGGTCGTGCGGCCGCCATGCTCGGTCCTGGCGTTGCGCGGGCCATTGACCCAGGTCAATGCAGTACGGCCACCGGGCCGGTAGTCCGGCGCCTACGAACGATTCATCACCTTCGCCAAATACAGTCCGGCATAGATTCTCGGATCGACGCAGCAGCCGATCTTGCGCTGCTCTTCGAGCCATAGATCGACGCGTTCCAGCGGAACGATATGTACGCGGATATCTTCGTCCGCCACCCCGCCACCGGGTCCGACACGGCGAAGGTCATACGCGCGAACAAAACTGATCTGCTCCGAGGTGAGCCCCGGCGCCGACGGTCCGGTGAACAGGAGCTCGCCGTGCGCGGCACGAAAACCGGTTTCCTCCTCAAGCTCGCGCAGCCCGGATTCGACCACGGATTCGTTCTGAAACGCCTCTTCATCGCCCACCACGCCTGCCGGCAACTCAATCGAGGAGCTGCTCAGCGGAATCCGGTACTGCTCGACGAGCACAATCTCGTCCTCGGCTGTCACGGCCACGATACAGGCCGCACCGCGCGCGCCGAGCCGTTCCACGAATTCCCAGCGTCCACGCTTGTAGAGCCGCAGGAATTTGCCTTCGGCCAGGACTTCCAATGGTTTGTCGGATTCGTCGTTCATTGCAAAAGTCTAAACTTTGTTGAGCCACTGAGCCTGCCAGCCTGCAGACGGCCCCTGTGCCAGCACGCGCTTCAAAACATCGAGTGCTGGCGCGAGGTCTTCCTCGAACCGGTACGGCGGGTTGACGATCAGCACACCGCAGCCGCGCATCTGGCCTTCGCCGGGCGCGCCGGTCTCGAATCGAAGGTCGAGCACATCGCGATCCGCCTCGCGTCCCATGCGCCGACAGAAGCGGTCGGCCTCAAAGCGCTTTTTCAGCGGATACCAGACTGCGTAGATCCCCTGCGAAAATCGCTTTCTGGCGGCAATCAGGGATGTCGCCACCTGTTCGAACTCGGTCGGCGATTCGAAAGGCGGGTCGATCAGAACCAGCGCCCGCTTGCTTTGTGGCGGCAACAGGGCCGGAAGTTCGTATCCATCTCGGCGATGCAGAGCCACCGTCGAATCAGCCGCGAACAGCATGCGCAAATCGTTGAAGACCCCTTCGACGCGCTCGCACAAGACCAGGCGGTCCTGCTCCCGCGCGAGCTGACGCACAAACCAGGGAGAGCCGGGATAGGCGTCCAGCGCGGCGCCGCGATTGAATTTGCGGACGACATCCAGCCATTCGGACAAGGCAAACGGCGCGGCATCAACGCTCATCAGCCGTGCGACACCCTCGCGGAACTCCCCCGTGCGCTGGGCTTCATCCTGCAAGCGATAGCCACCAGCGCCGGCATGTGTCTCAAGGTACGTCCACGGCGCGCCCTTGCGATTGAGCGCGAGAACCAGACCGCAGAGCAGCACATGCTTGAAGACGTCGGCGAAGTTCCCGGCGTGAAAGGCGTGACGGTAGTGCATCGGAACCCGTGTTCGTGGAGACCCATTATCGCGAATCGCGAGTATCGCGCTGTCCGCAATTCGGATTTTTGTCCGTATCTCCGACTGTCCACAGTCAAAAGGGAATGCTGACTCATGTACAAACTCACACTTGGAAGCCTGTTCGCCAGCCTGATGCTGATGACCGCCTGCGGCGGCGGTGGCGACAGTGGTGACGACGGCGGTGATGGCGGCACGCCACCGGCCGATGACCTGGGGTTCGTGGAGCTCACCTCCACCGACGATGTCGCGGTGTTCGGCGCCAGCCTGTTGAGCGTCGCCCAATCCCCACCTGTTCCGGAAACCCCGGAATCGTCGAAGGCCTACAAGACGGTGGAAAGCTGCGAGACCAGCGGGGAGGTCGAGACCTTCGATACCCGCTCCGAATCGCTCGATTCTCCATTCACCGACAGTCTGTTCAACATCGAATCCAGCGAATATCGCGATTGCATCGCATCGTTCGAATCTGCGGACTTCTCGTTCAGTTCATCCATCGATGGCTATGAAGAATCAGGCACACCGGCCGACGGCACCGACAGCGGAATCGACTACGTCGGCTTCGGTACGGCCGAAGACCTGCCTTTCACCCTGTCGACGAGCACCACGCAGGGCAGCGTCACCGAATCCAGCGATCTCAGCTTCTTCGGCGTGATTCACACGCAATCGCAGGACGATGAGCGCGTTAGCAGTCAGGTCTATCTGCGTGGGGAGGTCGAGAGTCATGGGTCAGCTGGCGACTACCACAACCGCATCCTGCTGGGTGAATCACTGGACGGCGCGCTATTCGTGTCCAGTGTCGTGCCCACCGAAACGGTGGGTCTGTCGGAGACCACGCTGGACGGCCTGATCGGCTCCGAAGATCTGTTGAATGACCGCTGCCCAAGCGGAATGGTGCAGATCAGCACCGTGAGCCCGCTGATCACCGAGGACGAATCCGGCGAACTGCGAGGGGGCGAGTTGCAGCTCGATGCCGGCGACGACGTCGCAGGGATTGTCTACAACGAAGATCAGTCGATCACTGTCACGCTGAACGGCGGCAGCCCGGTGAGCTACACCGTCGAAGAACTGGAGGCGCTGGAAGCGGAGTGTCTGCCGGCGAACGCAGCGAGCGGCTGAGTCCTTCTGACCGTTGACCACTTGCCGTCAAGCGACCGAACGCCCCTCTTTGGAGGGGCGCTCTTGTTTGTCCGTCGCCACTTCCGGGGGCTATTGCCGGACGATGCTGCGTCCCCCGTTAACATTGACGAAGCCGTGCCGTTCGGGCTCTCGTCGCGCAGTCTGCTGAAACGAAAAGGCAGAACTGCGATGATCCCGCCCACAAACTCCAGCCAAAAACCTGGGCGGTACGAACCGGCTGCGCGCAACGAAGCCGCAGCCGCTCACGTTTCTGTCGCCCGGTGCGGCGAAAACCGGAATACCGAGCAACGTGGCAGTCAAGAAATCCGACCTTTACGCCTCCCTGTGGGCTTCCTGCGACGAGCTGCGCGGAGGCATGGACGCCAGCCTGTACAAGGACTACGTCCTGTTCATGCTGTTCATCAAGTACGTGTCGGACAAGTACGCGGACAGCGAGGACTACGCGCCGCCCATCGTCATGCCCAAGGGCAGCAGCTTCCGCGACATGATCGCCCTCAAGGGCAAGCCGGACATCGGCGAGAAGATCAACACCGACATCATCAAGCCGCTGATCGAGGCCAATCCGGGACGCCTGGCGCATAGCGACTTTCCGGACTTCAACGACCCCAACCTGCTCGGCGAAGGCCAGGCGATGGTGGATCGCCTCAGCAATCTCGTCGGCATCTTCCAGAAGAAGGAGCTGAACTTCGCCAGCAACCGCGCGGAGCACGACGACATTCTGGGCGACGCCTACGAATACCTCATGCGCCACTTCGCCACCGAAAGCGGCAAGAGCAAGGGGCAGTTCTACACGCCGAGCGAAGTCAGCCGCGTGATCGCCAAGGTCATCGGCATCGGGCCGGCCAACACCGTGGCCGCCACCACGGCCTACGATCCGACCTGTGGGTCGGGATCGCTGCTGCTGAAAGTCGCCGCCGAGGCCGGCAAGCACATCACCCTGGAAGGGCAGGAAAAGGACGTGACCACGGCCGGCCTGGCGCGCATGAACATGATCCTGCACGACTTTCCCACCGCCAGCATCCTCAGCGGCAACACCCTGGCCTCGCCCAAGTTCAAGGATGGGGAACGCCTGCGCAGCTACGACTACGTGGTCGCCAACCCACCGTTCTCCGACAAGACCTGGAGCACCGGGCTCACCCCCGCCAACGATCCCCACCAGCGCTTCGCCTGGGGCGTGCCGCCGGCCAAGCAGGGCGACTACGCCTACCTGCTGCACATCATCCGCAGCATGAAACGCACCGGCAAAGGCGCCTGCATCCTGCCGCACGGCGTGCTGTTTCGCGGCAACGCCGAAGGCGTGATCCGCCGGCAGTTGGTGGCCAGCGGCATTCTCAAGGGCATCATCGGCCTGCCCGCCAACCTGTTCTACGGCACCGGCATCCCCGCCTGCATCCTGGTGCTGGACAAGGACAACGCCGCCGCCCGCAAAGGCATCTTCATGGTCGATGCCAGCCGCGGCTTCATGAAGGACGGCAACAAGAACCGCCTGCGCGAGCGCGATATCCACCAGATCGTGGACGTATTCACCCACGCCGAACAACACCCCGGCTACTCGCGCCTGGTGCCCGTGGAGGAAATCCAGCGCAACGACTACAACCTCAACCTGCCACGCTACATCGACAGCCAGCAGCCTGAGGACATCCAGGACCTCGGCGCGCACCTGCACGGCGGCATCCCGGAGCGGGATATCGACGCGCTGGCCGAGTACTGGCAGCGCTGCCCGGACCTGCGCGCCGCATTGTTCGCCCCTCGCCCGGCGGGACAGGTGCTGGCGGTCGGAGAGGCCGCCGCGTCCTATGCGGGTAAGTCCCCGCCCCTTGCATCCGATGCAGTCAAGGAACGCCCCGGCTACCTCCACCTGCAAGTCCCGATCGCGGAACTCAAAGCCAGCATTCACGGCCACCCACAGTTTTCCGGCTTCATTGCCGGGCTGGCGCAACACTTCGCGCAATGGCGCAGCAGCGCGGCACTCAGCCTGCGCACCCTCGCGCAAGGCTGCCACCCCAAGGACGTGATCCACGACCACGCCGAAGCCCTGCTCGCCCACGCCGAAAGCCAGCCGCTGATCGACCCCTACGCCATCTACCAGCACCTCATGGACTACTGGGCCACCACCATGCAGGACGACGTCTACGTCATCAGCGCGGACGGCTGGATCGCCAAACCCGCGCGCATTGTCGAAACCGACAAGAAGGGCAAAACCCGCGACAAGGGCTGGACCTGCGAACTCATCCCCAAACCGCTGATCGTCGCCCGCTACTACGCCAGGGAACAGGCCGCCATCGAGGCCCGGCAGACGCAGCTGGAAACCACCAGCGCCAGCCTCGCCGAACTGGAGGAGGAACACAGCATTGAGGACGCCGCGTTTGCGGGTTTCGACAAAATCAACGCCGCCAGCGTCAAAGACCGCATCAAGGAAATCGGCAGCGATCCCGACGGCGCCGACGAAATCGCCGTACTCAAGCAATGGCTCAAGCTCAGCAGCCGGGAAACCGACCTCAGAAAAGCCATCCGCGCCGCCGAAGCCGCGCTCGATAAGTTGGCACACGACCACTACGCCAAGCTCGGGGAAGCCGAGATCAAGACCCTGGTGGTGGACGACAAATGGCTGACCGACATCAGCCTATCGGTGCAGAGCGAGCTGGATCGCGTCTCGCAAACCCTCACCGGCCGCATCCGGATACTGGCGGATCGCTACGCCTCGCCATTGCCGCAACTGGTAGATGAAGTGGCGGTGCTGGCGGCACGGGTAGAGGGGCATCTGCAGAGGATGGAGACCCCGCATGCGTAGGGGCACGGCGCGCCGTGCCCCTACCGGTAACCGTCGATCAATCCGCCTGCCGGGATACGATTACACCCAGGCAGGTGCCTATTTCGTCACGATCTGCGCTCATGAAAGGCAGTGCTGCTTCGGCAACATCGAAAACGAACAAATGCGTTTGAACGGCATGGGAGAAATCGTCTTGGCGCAATGGCAGCAAACCGCCGCGCTTCGCGCTCATGTCCTATTGGGCGAATGCGTTGTCATGCCCAACCATTTTCACGGCATTTTGATCCTCACCGAGGCTGCTACAGGGGATACAGCGAGCCGCGCTCTTACATCCGGCGTCGAACAATTTGGCAAACCAATAGCCGGTTCATTGCCCACGCTGATACGCGCCTTCAAGTCCGCCGTCACCAAAAGCATCAACCAGTACCGCGATACCCCCAGCGCCCCCGTATGGCAGCGCAACTATTACGAACACATCATCCGCAACGAGGCCGACTACCGGCGGATTGCCGAGTACGTTTCCGACAACCCTCGACGATGGGCAGAGGATTCATTGAACCCGGACCGTGTGGTTGCGAGCACGGCGCTTGACGTTGGGGCTGCAGCGCGCGGTCGTGGTAGGGGCACGGCGCGCCGTGCCCCTACGGTCGGCGGAGGTGCAAAACCGTGAGCCTGCGCGAGGGCTACAAGCAGACTGAGGCGGGGGTTATTCCGGAGGAGTGGGAGGTGTCTCCAGTTCGGCAAAAGGGCGAGGTAATCACTGGAAAAGCATTGGCCGTAGATGCACCTGGACCGAAACGCCCGTATCTCCGGACTAAGAACGTCTTTGATGGCCGAATCGCCGTTGATGACGTGCTCATGATGCCTATGACGGACGAGCAGTTTGCGCAGTTCCGAATTCGAAATGGCGACGTGCTCCTCAATGAGGGGCAAAGTATTGAGCTTGTCGGGCGGTGCGCCATTTATCAGGACGAGTACCCAGGACCATGTGCCATTCAGAACGCACTACTCCGCTTTCGGGCGTACCCCGGCGTGTCGGAAAAGTTTGCCTCCTACCTTTTTCGGCACTGCCAACAGACCGGTGTTTTCTCTCGAGTTGCCCTACAAACTACGTCAGTAGCTCACCTCGGAGGCTCGCGATTCGAACGCTTGTGCCTTCCGTGGCCAACATACGAAGAACAACGCGCCATCGCGGAGACATTGAGCGATGTGGATGGGCTGCTGATCGCGCTGGATCGGCTCATCGCCAAGAAGCGCGACCTCAAACAGGCCGCCATGCAGCAGCTCCTCACCGGCCAAACCCGCCTCCCCGGCTTCCATGGCGAGTGGGAGGTGAAGCGGCTGGGCGATCATCTAAAGTTCCTCAACAACGGTGCAAACTCCCGTGCTGAACTTCTGCGAGAGGGCCATGTTAGGTATCTGCATTATGGCGACATCCATAGCGCAAAGGGTGCGCTGCTGAATCCGGCTGCCGAGCGAATGCCGTTCTTGCCCGAAGCCAAAGCGGAGCGCCTGGATCGACTCATCAATGGCGATCTGATCTTTGCGGATGCGTCGGAGGACCTCGATGGCGTAGGCAAGTCTGTCGAACTTCAGAACATCGGAGAACTGCAAGTGGTGTCGGGAATGCACACCATCGCGGTGCGGTTCGACAAGCAGGTGCTGGCTGACGGATACAAGACTTACCTCCAGTTCATTCCGTCCTTCCGAAATCACCTGCGCCGGCTCGCGGCGGGGACGAAGGTGTACGCCACGAACATGGCGCATATCGGATCGGCGACAGTCCAGCTACCTGGCACCAATGAACAGGTCGCCATCGCCCAAGTCCTCAACGACATGGACGCCGAACTGGCAGCCCTGGAACAGCGCCGCGAAAAAACCCACGCGATCAAGCAGGGCATGATGCAGGAACTGCTCACCGGCAAGACGCGCCTGGTATGAAGCTGCTTTATCTGGACGAGTCAGGCGATCGCTGTCTCTCGGCGATCGCCCCGGCCTATCCGCCGACCGTGCTCGGCGGTGTGATTTTCGTGCAGGCCTAGGCCGAGACTTTGGCTGGAATCCGGCGTCTGGCCTTGAACTCACGCAACATCAACGTACTCAACCTGGCTCTGCGGACCAGGTATAGGCAGCCCGTCTTCACGAAGACCCTGAAGGTGAAACTCGATCGCCTCCCGAATTTGCCGCTCTGTTTCTTCTACGGTTTGGCCGGTTGCAACGCAGCCGGGAAGGTCAGGGACATAGGCGGAGTAATTTGATGCCGCTTTTTCAATGACGATTGCATAACGCATTTTTGATCCCTCATTTCCAGCCGGCCTGCTTGTAAATGCTGTTCAGTGTGCCGGGTGCCAGATCATCGCCCGGCTTCCCAGGCACGGTGACGCGCCCTGGCTTGCTCTTGTGCTTGAACTGGCGGTGGCTGCCTTTCGTGGCCACGAGTTCCCAGTCGTCTTCCCTGAGTTTCCATAGCACGTCTGAAACTTTCATCCTCAGAGCATAGCTTTTTGAGGTGTCTGCTATCGAAAGGCCCAGCGCGAAACTACTTTCAAGCTGCCAACAAGCGGCTTACGCAAGTCGGTGGCCTGATGGTGCTGCCAAAGTGAAAAGAGCGAGCCCCCGCTCGGTCCCGCTACGCAGTCGGCAGCCCACGCCCGGACGTGTCGAGGCTTGCAGCGCCGGGCTCAAGCGCGAACCGACAAACCCAAATCGCCCAAGTTCCCAGCGACATGGACGCCGAACTCACGGCCCTGGAACGGCGCCGCGACAAGACGCGCGATCAAGCAGGGAATGATGCAGGAGCTGCTCACCGGCAGGACGCCGCTGTTGCCAGCAACGACAGTTGACGCCAAGCCGTAAACCCATATCATCACCCATATGAAAACCACCATCGAGATCGACGACGCGCTCTTGATCGAGGCCAAGGCGGTGGCGGCACGCCGCCGCACCACGCTCAAGGACATGATTACGCGGTCGCTGCGCCGGGAACTGGGTCTTTGCGCGACGCTGGAGATCGGCGCGGATGGCCCGTTCGAGACCGGGCCGCTGGGCCTGCCGGTGCTCAAGAAATCGCGCGGCGCAGCCGTTGACGCCGAACAGGTGCAGGCGATCACGGCCGCGATGGACGATGAGGCCTTGCGTCAGGCAATGGCGCTGCGGGAGGGCGCGGCGCCTTGATTGCCTTGCTCGATGTGAATGTGCTGCTCGCGCTGGTGGATCGCGGCCATTCGCACTTCGAGCCTGCCGTCGCCTTCTTTCGCAGCGCATCCTCGCAAGGCTGGGCCACCTGCCCGCTGACTGAAAACAGTTTTCTGCGCATCCTCGGCAATCCGGCCTATCCCGGATACCCTGGGACCATGGAGGACACCCGCACATTGCTGGAGGCCTACCGCTCCGCGCCGGGGCATCGCTTCTGGCCGGACGATCTCACGCTGACAGACCGTCGCGACTTTCCGGTTCTGGCCGGGCCACGCGCGCTGACCGATGTGTACCTGCTGGCGCTGGCGGTGAAGAACGGCGGCCGGCTCGTCACCTTCGACCGCCGTATTGACGCGAACTCGGTTCCCGGCGGCAGCCGGGCACTGCAGCTGTTGTCGTGAATCCGGCTCCACGCAGCGAACGCGACACCCAGAACCGGCTGGTGGCCCTGTTTACCCGTCCGCGAGAAGCGGGCGGGCTTGGTTATCGCTATCTGGATATCTGGCAGACACGCGAACGTAACCGCGCCATCGAGCCGGAACTGCTCAGCGCGAACCTGAAGGCACGCGGCTATTCGCCCGCGCAGATCAGCGCCGCGCTGCAAAAGCTGCAAGAGGCGGCGGACGTCACCGGCATCACGCTGTATCAGGCCAGCCTGCGGACCTACCAGTTGCTGCGATACGGGGTGCCGGTGCAAGTGGCCGCGGCTGCGCGGCACGAAACCGTGCACCTGGTCGACTGGAATAGGCCGGAGCGCAACGATTTTGCGCTGGCCGAGGAAGTCACCCTGCGCGGTGACGCCACCCGCAGGCCGGACCTGGTGCTGTATCTCAACGGCATCGCAGTGGTAGTGATCGAACTCAAGCGCGGCTCGGTGGAAGTGGCCGAGGGCGTGCGCCAGTTGTGCAGCAATCAGGAGCCCGGCTTTCACGAATGGTTTTTCGCCCCGGTACAGCTGTTGCTGGCTGGCAACGATGCGCAGGGCCTGCGCGTGGGCACGACCTGCTCGACCGAGAACTACTTTGTGGAGTGGAAGGCGAGTACACCCGCCGCCGAGCCGCAGTTGGCCGGCGCGCTGCTGGATGGCCCGATCGCGGAGCTGTGCGAACCCAGCCGCCTGCTCGACATCCTGCGCAACTTCGTGCTGTTCGATGGCGGGCGCAAGAAGGTGCCGCGCCCGCACCAGTACGCGGGCATCAAGGCCGCGCAGCAGCGCATTCGCCAGCGCGAGGGCGGCGTGATCTGGCACACGCAGGGCAGCGGCAAGAGCATCCTGATGGTCCTGCTGACCAAGTGGCTGTTGGAATTCGAGCCCGAGGCACGGGTGCTGATCGTCACCGACCGTGACGAGCTGGACAAGCAGATCGAGGGGGTGATGCGCAATGCCGGTGTCGTGGGGGCACAGACACCTTCCATCCGCATCACCAGCCGTAACGACTTGGTGCAGAAGCTGCTCACGTCCAGTCCGCGCCTGATGTGCGCGCTGATCCACAAGTTCCCGCTGAGCTACGAGGGCGCCCCGCCGGCCGTTCACGGGCGCTTTTATGTGTTTGTGGATGAGTGTCACCGCACCCAGGGCGGCGGCATGAACGCCCAGATGAAGCGCTGGCTGCCGCACGCAATCTTCATCGGCTTTACCGGCACGCCCCTGCTGCGGCGTGACCGGCAAACCACGCACGAGGTGTTCGGCTCCTACATCCACACCTACAAGTTCCACCAAGCCGTGGCCGACAAGGTGGTGCTGGATTTGAAGTACGAGGCGCGCCAGGTGCCGCAGCGCCTCACGTCCCGAAAGCATGTGGACGACTGGTTCGAGACGAGCACCAAGCGCCTGAACGACTACCAGAAATCGGTACTGCGGGCGCGCTGGGCGACGATGGAAGAACTGATGAGTTCCGAGGATCGCAAGGCCAAGATCGTCGCCGACATCATTCACGACTTCGGTGTAAAGGAACGCCTCAACAGCGATCGGGGCACGGCGATGCTGGTGGCGACGAGCATCTACGATGCCTGCCACTACTACCGCCTGTTTCAGAACAAGGCCTTTGGCCACCAGTGCGGGCTGGTGACGTCCTATCAGCCCAATGCCAGTGCGATCTCCAGGGAGCCGCCGAACAGTGGCGAGCGCTACAAGTACGACACCTATACCAGGTGGGTGCTGAAGCCCGGGCAGACCACCAAGCAATACGAGGACGAGGCCAAGCGCCAGTTCATCGAAGAGCCCGCCAACATGAAGCTGCTCATCGTGGTGGGCAAGCTGCTGACGGGCTTCGATGCGCCGAGCTGCACCTACATCTATCTCGACAACGAGATGCACGACCACAGTCTGTTCCAGGCGATCTGCCGCACCAACCGACTGGACGGTGACGACAAGCCCTACGGCCACATCGTCGACTACAAGCAGCTGTTCGAGAGCGTGCAGAACTCCGTCGCCGTCTATTCATCGGATGAACTGGTGGTGGACGTGGCCGACGGCAGCGATGGCAACGTGACGGTCAAGAACTGGCTGGTGGAGGGCAGGAAGCAACTCGACGCCGCCCGCGAGGCGCTGCACTACCTCTGCCAGCCGGTACTGCCGCCGGGCGGCTTGGAGCAGTATCTGGCCTATTTCTGCGGGGCGGATTTCACCGCCACCGAGCCCCTGCGAATTTCCTTCTACAAGGCGGTGATGGCCTTTATGCGCGCCTATGGTGAGCTGGCGCAGCAACTGGAGCAGGCTGGCTATTCCGAAGCCGAGGCAGAGGCCTTGGCGACCGAGGCGCGGTTCTACACCGAAACCCGCGCGGGCGTGAAGCGCCATTGCGGCGAGGAGCTGGACATCAAGCCGTTTGAGGCGGACATGCGCCACCTCATCAATACCTATATCCAGGCCGATGCCGCAACCGACCTCGGCCATCTGAATGAGCTGTCGCTGGTGCAGTTGATTATCGAAACCGGCATCCACGATGCCATTGCCAGGAAGCTCAACGCCAAGGGCAAGCTGAGCAACAAGACCGTGGCCGAGGGCATTGTCAATAACGTGCGCAAAACGATCATCCGCGAGCAACTGACCGACCCGCGCTTCTACAGCGAAATGTCGACGCTGCTGGACGACCTGATCGCCCAGCGTGCGGCAGAGACCTTGAGCTACGAGGCGTTCCTGAAGAAGGCCGAAGAACTGGTGCGCCAGCTGGTGGCCCGGACTCCGGTCGCAGGCGTGCCGACGGTGCTGCATGGAAAGCCGGAGGCCATCGTCATCTACAACAACCTGCCGACGCTGCTCACCGCACCGCCGGACGTTCAAGTCGGTGTGGCTGATGCGCCTCCGACCTACGTGGACGAGTGGGCGCAGTTGGCGCTGCGCATCGACACCGCCATGCGTGAGAAAGCCCCGGCGGATTGGAAAGGGGACTCTGCGCGCGAGGCACCGATACGCAATGCCTTGTTCCCGCTGATGGGTCGAAATGGCGAGGCGACGGAAGCCCTGTTCGAGATCATCAAGCAGCAGCCCGGCTACTGAGCCATGCACACACTGCACATTGGCGCTCTCGCCATCGACGTGACGATGAAGTCAGTGAAAAACGTGCACCTGTCCGTGCATCCGCCGGAAGGCCGGGTGACGCTGGTGGCGCCCCTGAACACGCGCCTGGATGTGGCCCGCGCCTATGCCATCAGCAAGCTCGGATGGATCCGCGAGCAACAACTGCGATTGCAGGCACAGGCACGCGAGACCCCGCGCCGCTACATCACCCGCGAAACCCATGTGGTCTGGGGCCGCCGCTACTTGATGGCAGTGAAGGCCCACGAGGGCAAGCCGCGCATCGTGCTGGAACACAAGCGCATCACGCTATGGGTTCGTCCCGGCACCTCGCTGCAGAAGCGAGCCGAAATCATGCACAGCTGGCACAAGGCCCAACTCCATGAAGCGGTTCCGGATGCGATTCGGCACTGGGAACCGCGGCTGGGCGTGAAGGTGCAGCGCTACTTTCTGCAGCGCATGAAGACCCAGTGGGGCAGCTGCAACGCACGCGCCGGCACCATCCGCTTGAACACCGAGCTGGTGAAAAAGCCAAGGAACCTCTTGCACTACGTGGTGCTCCACGAAATGGCGCACCTGATCGAACCCAGCCACAGCGAGCGCTTTGTGGCCCTGCTGAATGAACACGAGCCGGCGTGGCGGGAAGCACGAACGGAGCTGAACGCGCTGCCTCTGGCGGTGGAGGAATGGCGGGAATATTGACGGGGTCGATCCCGGCTGCGGCGGTGTGTCGATTCGCGCCCTGCGAATCGGTCGAGCCCTGGCGCTAGGCGCGGCCCGCATCCGTCTACCACGACCAAATACAAAAAGGCCCGCACAAGGCGGGCCTTTTTGTGTTTGGCTGGGGGACTAGGATTATTCGGCCCTTCCCTGGGCCTCACCCCTTCGGGGCCATCGCCTGCGGCGATGTTTCGATTCGCTCCTGCGAATCGGTCGAACCTTGGCGCTGCGCGCGGTCCGCACCCGTCTGCCGCGACCAAACACAAAAAGGCCCGCACAAGGCGGGCCTTTTTGTGTTTGGCTGGGGGACTAGGATTCGAACCTAGATAGGCAGAGTCAGAGTCTGCAGTCCTACCATTAGACGATCCCCCAATTGGGAGTCTCAAGCGTAATGATCCGGCGGCGAACTTCAAGCCGCCGCCGGAATAATCGTTAGCGCTTGGAGAACTGAACGCCGCGACGGGCTTTGTGACGACCGATCTTCTTGCGCTCGACTTCGCGCGAGTCGCGAGTCACCAGGCCGGCGGCACGCAGCGACGGACGCAGCGTTTCGTCGTACTCCATCAAGGCGCGTGTAATGCCGTGACGAATCGCACCGGCTTGGCCGCTGGAACCACCACCGCGAACGGTGACCTTGATGTCGAAACGATCGACCGATTCGGCGATTTCCAGCGGCTGGTTCACGATCATCCGCGAAGTTTCGCGACCGCCGAAATAGACTTCCGGGGTTTTTCCGTTGATGGTGATTTGCCCGCTGCCGAGCTTGATGAAGACGCGGGCGGCGGCGGTCTTGCGACGGCCGGTGCCGTAATTCTGTGTAATAGCCATGGGATCAGATATTCAGAGGCGTGGGCTGCTGGGCGGCATGCGGATGTTCACTACCGGCGTAAACCTTGAGCTTGCGGAACTGGGCGTAACCCAGCGGGCCTTTGGGCAGCATGCCCTTGACGGCCTTTTCCAGTACGCGCTCCGGGGTCTTGGCGAGCATGTCGCGCAGGGCGGTGCTCTTGATGCCACCCGGGTGCTCGGTATGACGGTAGTAGATCTTGTCGGTCATCTTGCGGCCGGTCACTCGAACCTTCTCCGCGTTGATGACGACAATGTAGTCGCCCGTGTCAGCGTGCGGCGTGAACTCGGGTTTGTGCTTGCCGCGCAGGCGTCGCGCGATCTCGCTGGCAAGGCGTCCCAGGGTCTTGTCGGTGGCGTCCACCAGTACCCAGTCACGCTTCGCCGTTTCAGCATTGGCAAAAACGGTCTTCATGTTGCTCCGCTCTAGTCGGTAGTTATAGTTCGGTAAACCGTCGGCAAAGACGGCTTACGTCGAAAGGCGCGCGATTTTATGCGCATGCGCGCCTACTTGCAAGGATTCGCGCGTCGCCGCGCTTCATTCCGCGGATGAACCCTTGACGGTCTTCTCGAAGAATTCGTAGATCGCCTGATAGATGTGCTTCTTCATCGCCGGAGTGGACGGATGATGCTTGCCGCCCGGATAGGTCATCAGCTGAAACTGGATGCCGCGCGCCTGCAGCGACGCCATCAGCTGGGTGGAGTTGAGGAACAGGACGTTGTCGTCGGCCATTCCGTGGATCAGCAGCAGCGGCGATTCGAGCCCGTCGAGCCAGTCGAATACGGCGCTCTTCTCGTAGCCTGCGGGATTGTCCTGCGGCGTGGACAGGTAGCGCTCGGTGTAATGCGTGTCGTAGAGCGTCCAGTCGGTAACCGGAGCCACGGCGACGCCACCCGCGAGTTGCGCCGAATCCTTGGCCAGCATCATCAACGACAGGTAGCCGCCGTAACTCCATCCGAATACGCCGATCCGGTCTGGATCAACAAAGTCCTGGTCCCGGAGCCAGTCGATACCGGCGATTTGATCACGAACTTCGTAGTCGCCCAACTGACGGTAGATCAGATCTGAAAATTCACGGCCGCGCCGCTCGGTTCCGCGGTTGTCGAGCGTGAACACGAGGTAGCCGCGCTGCGCCATGAATTCCGAGAACGGGTCGATCCATTTTCGCGTCGCGCGCTGTCCGGTTGGACCGCCGTAGAAGTACACGATTACTGGATAGCGCTCTTTCGGGTCAAACCCGGTGGGCTTTAACAGGCGATACCACCGCGCTTGTCCGTCTTCGGCCTCGATCTGGCCGAATTCGGGGACGACGTGCGACTCGAGATAGGGCGCGTAGGGATGTGTGCCGTCGAGCCTGTTCTGCTCGATCCAGGCCAAGCGCTTGCCGTCCGGCGCGTGCACGCTGACCTGCGGCGGTGTCATCGGGTCCGAGAACTTGTCGACGTAGAGCGTCGGCGTCTCGGCGAATTCGATTTCGTGCGTACCGTCACGGTCGGTGATGCGCCGGGGTGACGCTGGCCTCTTGCCGTCGAGTGGTACTGCGTACAGCTGCCGGTCGATTACCGCATCCTTGTTGGCGTCGAAGTAGACGGTGCCGGTGGATTCATCGACGGCGAGCAGGCTGTCTACCTGCCATTGTCCCTGCGTCAGGGGCCGGATCAGCGTGCCGTCATTCGCGTACAGATAGAGATGCTTGTAGCCGGTGCGTTCGGACGCCCAGACAAACTGCGCGCGTGACTCGAGGAAATGCAGATCGTGATGCAGGTTGATCCAGGTTTTCGCGTGTTCGGTGACAAGCGTTTTCTGGCGGAGGCTGCCGACATCGACCCGGATCAGCGCCAGCGTCTTCTGATCCCGACTTTGCCGCTGGAAGCTCAGGGCGCTGGAGTCCGGCAGCCAGTCGACGCGAGGCAGGTAGATGTCCGTGTTCTTTCCGAGGTCGATCCAGTGCACGGCGCCCCCCTGCGGGGACACTAGCCCCAGCGACAGCAGGGCATTGTGGTCGCCAGCGGCGGGATAGCGTTGTTCGATGACTTCGGTGCGGTCGGCGTAGACCTCGAAACGCTTCACGACCGGTACGGGGGCTTCATCATATCGCTTGAAGGCGATGGCGCTGTCGTTCGGCGCCCACCAGTAGCCGCTGGACTGATCCATCTCTTCCTGGGCCACAAATTCGGCCTGGGCGTTGTGGATCGTGCCACCGCCGTCCTGGGTCAGCGAGCGTAACTCGCCGGAATTCAAATCGATGACGTGAAGATTCTGGTCGCGCACGAATGAGACGTAGCGCCCCTGCGGGGAAATCTTGGGATCGATCACGCCGCCATCAGTCAGTTTGCGTGGTGCATCCGGCTGGTCGAGACGCAGCAGATAGAGCGCGCCACCCAGTGGGAACAGCAAGGCCTGACCGTCCGGCGACCATTCGTAGTCAAGGATGCCGTGAAAGTTGGCGGTTCGGGCGCGCTCGCGCCGGGCCTTTTCCACATCCGAGAGCTTTTCATCAGGCACCAGCTTCCGGGAATCGACCAGCCGCCGCGTGCTGTTGTCGGCCAAGTTGTAGGACCACAGGTCGAGCTGGTTCTGGTCGTCGGCTCGCCCTTTCAGAAAGCCGACACGCGAGCCGTCCGGTGCGATCTTGAGTCCGCGCGGAGCAGCGCCTTCGAGCGCGGGGTCGCCATAGATGCGATCAATTGTGAGCCTGTCAGCCATGGCGGGATTCGCGGTCAGTACCGAGGTCAACAGTAATAATGCGGGCACCAAGGTGCGCATTCGGGGGCCTCCGGAATCGGTGTGGGCAAGCGCCTGATTAAAGCAGATCGCGAACATCACCCGCAGCGCTCGGTGCCGCCGCTCATGTCACTGGAGTAAACTGCTTCGTAACATTCGCTCACTTACCAAGCGGCTCTGCTTGCCTCGCCGCCTTTGGCCCTGGATTGAAGTTGAAGCGCATTCGGCTCTCGAAACTTGCGCGAACAGAGTGGTTCTCGCCACAGCAGTGGACGCGACGCCTCGCATTCTGGGGCGGCGGCTTTGCCGTGGGACTCGCCGCTGTATTGATGGCTGTGGGCGCCGAATGGGCGCAGGACCTGTTTGATCGGCTGCTGGCGATCTCTCCGTTTGTTCCGCTGCTGATCACGCCGCTTGGCTTTGCCGCGGCGGCAGCCGCCACTCGCTTTTTCTTTCCCAACGCGCAGGGCAGCGGCATTCCGCAGGCCATCGTTGCACGCGATCTCACGGACGAGACCTTGCGCGGCAAGCTGCTGTCGCCCCGCATCGCCATCGGCAAGATCCTGATGATGTGGATCGGCATTGCCTCGGGTGGTTCGATCGGGCGCGAAGGCCCCACGGTGCAGGTGGGCGCTTCGATCATGCACGCGGTCGGGCGCCTGTGGGGCCGCCAGCAAAGCGCGCTGATACTGGCCGGTTCGGCCGCCGGCGTCGCCGCCGCCTTCAACACGCCCTTGGGCGGGATCGTCTTCGCGATCGAGGAGATGAGCCGCTCACTGGAACGCGGCGTGAACGGCCTGATTCTCAGCGCCGTCATCATCGCCGGCGTGGCGTCGCTCGCCTTCATGGGGGACTACACCTACTTCGGCCAGGCACGCATCAAGCTCGAAGGCATGGAACAGTGGATTGCGATTCCGTTCTGCGGCATCGCCTGCGGACTCGCCGGCGGCGTCTTCTCGCTGATCGTGGTCGCCGTACTAACCGGTCGCCTGCCACTGATTTCCACATCGATGCAGAAATACCCGATCCGATTCGCCGCGGCGTGCGGCTTGGCAGTCGCCGTCGTCGGCATCCTGTCCGGCGGCGCGACGTTCGGCACGAGCTATGACACGGCGAGGGCCCTGGTCGAAGGCACCGATAACACCTCCGCGGGCTTTGGGCTGCTCAAGCTGCTGGCCACCGCGATATCGGCGACCAGCGGCATTCCGGGTGGCTTCTTTTCGCCGTCGCTGGCGGTGGGCGCCGGGCTTGGCGCCGACCTCGCTGCCCTGTTTCAGGACATCCCGCTGAGCGCCATCGTTCTGATGTCGATGGTCGCGTACTTTTCCGGTGTGGTGCAGGCTCCCATCACCTCGTTCGTGATCGTCGCGGAAATGACCGACAGCTACGGCATGACCGTGCCGCTGATGATGGCTTCCATCATCGGCAGCGGCACCGCCAAACTGATCGGCGCAAGACCGGTCTATCTCGCGCTGGCCGAGCCGGTGCGGGCGTCCATGACGAGCGCCAGCGAGGCTGCGGCCACACCGGGCAAGGATGAGGACAAACCGCCCCCCGGAGAGGTTCCGACAGCACGGGTCGCGGCCGCGCAACCGGTCGAGCAGCCGGCGGCCTTCGACGACCTTCATGAAGACGAAGAAGACGAGGCCGAACGTCCGGCCGCGCCTCCGCACAAGCCCCCGTCGAACAACGAAGACGAATAGCCCGGCCGGGCTCAGTGCGCGAGTATCCGCACGCTCTTGGTGTACTGATGATCCATGACGTTCGGAACGACGCCCGCCACGCAGGGCTTGATCAGACGCTTGGTGGTGTAGAAATAGATCGGCAGCACCGGTAGGTCACGGATCACCATGCGCTCAGCCTGGCTCATGAGCTGCAGGCGTTGCTGCGGATCGCGCTCGGCCGAAATTTCGGCCAGCAGTTGATCATATTCCGGATTGCTGTAGCCGTAATCATTGGCGCCGTGTCCGGTCTTCAGCAATTCAAGAAACGCGAAAGGATCGTTGTAATCACCGATCCAGGACGAACGGAATACCTGCGTCACCTTCTTGAATCTGCGGTTCTGCAGGAATACCTTCCATTCCTCGTTGACCAGCCGCGTCTGCACTCCCAACGCCTTGCGCCACATGTAGGACAGCACGATCGCGATTCGACGATGATCCTCGTGCGTGTTGTAGCGCAGCTCGATTTGCAGCGGATTCTGCTCGCTGTAGCCGGCCTTGCGGTAGAGTCGCAGGGCTTCGGCGTCGCGTTTGGCCTGCGTCCAATCCGCCCATTCGGGGCGTGCCGCCTCGTAACCGGGGGTTCCCGGCGGAATCCAGCCATAGGCCGCAGTCTCACCGAGACCGCGGACTTTATTCAATAGGGTGTCCCGATCGACCGCCAGCGTCAGCGCCTTGCGCAGATCGGCGTTGTCGAACGGTGGCTGCGTCAAATTGAAGCCGTAGAAATAAAGGCCAAAGTAAGGGTCGATGTGAAGCTCGCCCGGCAGGTGTTCACGTATCCAGTCGATCTGGGACACCGGAATGTCGTAGGTCCAGTCGATCTCCCCGGCCCGGTAACGCTTGAGTTCCGCCGAAAGGTTCTCGGTCGGGTAATAGCTCACCGCGTTCACCACCGTGTGTGCATCGTCCCAATAGTGCCGATTGCGTACCAGTTCGATATGCGACTGGACCGCCCACTCACTCAAAGTGTAGGCACCGTTGCTGATCAGCTTGCCGGGCCGCGTGAACGCGGCGCCATACTTCTTGAGACTTGCTCGGTGGATCGGGTAACACACCGGATGGGTGAGCAGACTGAGCACATACGGTGCTGGTGTAGCCAACCGAAGTTCCAGGGTGTACTCATCCAGCGCGCGAACGCCGAGCGCGCTCGGTGGCGCCAGGCCCGAGACAATTGAAGCCGCGCCCTTGATCGGCATCAACATCTGTGCGTACTGTGAACCGGTCGCTGCATCCACGCCGCGGCGCAGCCCCGCCACGTAGTCCTGGGCGGTGACGGGATCGCCGTTTGACCAGGATGCATCGCGACGCAGCTGGAAGATGTACCGCAGCCCATTATCCGACACGGACCAGCTCACAGCTCCGCCCGGAACCAGGCTGCCATCCGGCGCTTCTCCGACCAGCCCTTCGTACAGGTCGCGAAGAATGTTGTGCGCGGTCACTCCGGTCGCCTTCTGAGGGTCCAAGGATTCCGGCTCGGAATAGTTTCCTTTGTGAAGAACCTGCTGCGCAGCCGGCGCCAAATCGAGCGCTGGCACTGCGGCGAAAGCCGAGCCAGGAATCACGAAGGCAAACGCGATCAGAAACACCCGACTGGGGCGCGGACCTCGCCATCTCGCCGCGATGCCGCTCATGAAAAAACCACCGGCAGACGGTACGTCCTGGCCGGTGGTTTCGAACTCACCGGTCCCGGCTCAACGCAGGTAGTTCAACCATTGGCGAGCGTTCTTTTCGCTGTCCGGATATTTGGTTGCCGCCAGTAAAGCGGTGCGGGCGCGGTCGTTCTGGCCGACATTGTAGGCGGCGACACCCAGCAGCAATTGAGTGGAACCCACCTTATCGACGCCTTTTTGGAGCGCCTTGCCGAACGCATCCAGCGCCTCGTCCCAACGCTCCTGCTCGACATAAATTTGGCCTAGTTTCCTGTAGATGTCTCCCTCATCCGACAGCCGCGCTGCCGTCTTCAGGCTGGCTTCGGCTTCGTCATATTCGCGTGCCAAAATATAGGCATCTGACAAAGTCTGCAGATTCTTCGCTGACCTGGACACCACTCCCTTCTTGATGCCTTCGTCCCAAAGCTTGGCAGCCTTGAGCGGTATTCCGGTCTGCATATAGAGACCCAGCAGATTTCGATATTCCGCCTCGCGGCTCAAAAAACCCTGCCGCTCCGCTAACGCCAGCACGGCAACAGACTCCTGATCCTTTTCGACTTCGTACAAAACCGAGGACAACTGACGCCAGTACTGCTGATTATCTGGCGCCATCCCAACAAGTCGAATCAACGTGTCGGCACACTGCGAGTACTGCTTCAGCTCATAGTGAAGCGCCAGCTTGAGTTGCAGCCACTGCTCCTTGGGAGCCGGTGCTTTCTTCAGCGCGATGTCAACCTGAATCAAGGCGTCTCGAAATCGCTTTTTTTCGAGATATGCCGCCGCCAACTGAACGTGTGCCTCGGGAGAAGGCGGCTTGCACGCCTCCTTGATGTAACGTTCCAGAAGGCTGATCGCCTTGTCGTAGTTTTCGGCAGCGATATAAAGCTGGCCTGTGTTGTAAAGCAGATTCTCTTGAGGCTGCTGCGGCAATGCGTTGAGTTTCAACGCTTCCTCGAATGCCGGTATTGCCTGCACGTAGCGATTTTGCTGTGTATATACGTAACCAAGGGTCTGAAAGACGATCGCTCTCTCATAACCGTCGGTCTTATCTGCGATATCCCGCAGCTTTTTTTCGGCAGTCGAGTAATCCTGCTTCTCAAGCGCCTTCTGAGCAGCCTCAACAACCCTGTAGGTCGCTTCGGACATACCGCTGGACTGACCGGTTTCAGATCCGCAGTCCGCTTGTTGTGCGCTCAAGACAGGGGTGAAGCACAGCATCAGCGCCAACAAAGCCGCGCCAGTGGTCGTGGTTCGAATCATGCGCCTCAACTCCTATTCCCCTAGCTGGAACTGGTAAACCTTCACGCCAGAGCTCTCTTGGGCGACGCCATTGACGATCCTCGGCTTGAACTTGGAACGCCGGGCGGCACTTGAAGCTGCAGAGTCGAACATTCCTGGCGGGTTGCCCTCCAGTACACGAACATTCTTGACCGAGCCATCCGGATTCACGGTGATCTGAAGTTTGACGTAACCACCGATCCCCGCTCTTGCTGCACGCTGAGGATAGGTTGGCGTGATGTCAACCAAGGCAACCAACTCACCGTCGCCAAAAGATGCGGCATCGTTCGCCGAGAAAGTTCCGAGAAATGGACCGCCCGTGACGTTTGTGGGCAGATTCAAATTAGGAACCTTGAAAGGTGTCGGCGCCTCTTGCTGCGGCTTCTGCTGCTGAACTTCCAACTCCGGCGGCGGCGGTGGCTCTTTGGGGGGCGGTGGCTTTTCCGGTTTGGTTCGCGTCTTCGTCTCCAGGCGTTCGTCACGCTTGAGCCGAACGAAGTCCACGACGTTGTACTCCTCGGTATCCGGCTTCTTGTCTGCACCACTGAGGATCAGATAGTGCATCAGCCAGAACAGCGAGAACGCGATCAGTACCGCAAGACCGGTGGCAGCGATCCTACGCATGCCCTAGCCGCCCGACGGCTCGGACGCCGCGATAGACACATTCAAAACACCGGCACTTCTAACCTGATCCATCACCTGGACCAAGATTCCAGTCTCCGAAGCCTTGTCGGCAATGATGACCACTGATCCTTCCGGATTCTCCGCGTGGAGACGCTCTACGTTGGCCCGCACCGCTCGAATATCGACTGCTCGCTTGTCAATCCAAACGTCTCCATTGTCCCGGATGGCGATCAGGATATTGCCGCGTTCCTTGCGCTCGGCGGTATTGGCGCTCGGGCGGTTGACGTCGATACCGGCCTCCTTGACGAAGGACGTGGTCACGATAAAAAAGATCAGCATGATGAAGACAACGTCAAGCATCGGCGTCAAGTCGATACCGGCGTCATCTTCTGAGCGCCTCGATTTGCGGCTCATCAGAATTCCTCAGTGCGTAATCATATGATCGCCAAGCCTGCGTAGCTCACGATCAACGATGTGCTCAAAACGGGAGATTGGGTAGAGACCAGACAATGCCAGGACCATGCCCGACATGGTGGGCAGAGTGGCCGCCGAAACGCCGGAAGCCATAGCTCGAGCATTTCCCGTCCCCAGCGCGGCCATTACTTCGAATACCTGGATCATTCCCGTGACCGTCCCAAGCAGACCAATTAATGGGCAAAGGGCAACAACCGCCTTGATCAAAGTCAAGGATCCAGCAAGCTGCCGGCTGGCTTCGGCCAGCATCTTTTCCTTGACCTTTTTCGCATACCAGGACGAGTGGTCCGTTCGACCGCTCCAAGCATTTTGCGTACTCGATACGAGTTTGGGCATTACGCGCCAGTAATACAAAACGCGCTCGAAAATCATGGCCCACAGAATGACTGCAACCAGCAGAAGCACTTGAACAATTAGTCCCCCTGCTTCCAGGAAGTCGCGGACGTTATGAAATGGCTCGAGTAGAAAGTCCATGGAAGCCGACCTCAGGCTCTGGTCTTCTCGGCATGCTCGGCAATGATGCCTGCGCTCTCTTCTTCAAGAACCTGGATCAATGCCTTGCTCCGCGAGGACAGGAACGCATGCAGGAGCACCATCGGGATTGCCATGATCAAACCCTGGACCGTGGTCGTGAGGGCCTGTGAGATACCGCCCGCCATCAGCTTGGGGTCCCCTGTACCAAACAACTGAATCTGCTGGAAGGTGATGATCATACCGGTGACAGTGCCCAGCAGGCCGAGCAGCGGACCAACCGCTGCCAGGATCTTCAGCGCGGACAGCCCTTTCTCAAGCGGCGGGATTTCGCGCAGCACGGCTTCATCAAGTCGTAGCTCAAGCGTTTCGGTATCGACGTTCGGGTCCTTGCTGTATACGGACAGAACGCGTCCCAGAGGATTGTCTTCCGAAGGGCTATCGATGTTGCGCTTCTGTCGCGACATCTTCGCACCCACGGCAGACAGTACAAAGAACCGGAAGATTGCCATCAGAATACCGATCAACGCGAGCCCCATGATCACGTACCCGACAACGCCGCCCTGCTGCGCCTTCTCGACCAGACCTGGCGCCTGAACCAAAACTGCCAGCAATGAACCGCGCGTGGGGTCAATCGTCGCTCTCACATAACCCGAAGTGGCCTCTTGCAAATCTTCGGCCGTACTGAGGTACCTTGACGCCGGCTGGCGTGAGAGCTCGGACAGAACCTTACTTTCCGGCAGATAGTTTAGGAACTGGCCATCAGAGACCGCCGTGAAGGAACCTATGCGGGTAACTGCTTGGGTGGTTTGCTCACCGTCTGGCGTAACGACCTCGCCTGGGAACGTGACTACTCGCCCGGTTTCGGTCATCTCACGCTGGATTTCGTACCAGAGCTGCTCAAGTTGAGCGATCGACGGAAGCGCTTTGGATTGCGCCAGCTTCTGCAGGAAGTCTTCGCGCTCGGGAAATTGTGCGCTGATCAAAGAGTTATGGATGGTCGATGCCGCATCACCGGCAACTTGGCGGACGACGCCAAACATCTCGCCTAGCGTGCCAGCCTTCGCATCAAGCTGAGTCTGAAGCTCTGTCAGCTTCTTCTCGTTGGCATCAAACTGGGCGCTCAGTCGTTCACTGCGCTGTTGCTCGGCCGCCTGCGCACGCTTCGCTTCCGCAAGCAACTGGGACTGCTTGTTCCGGTCCTGCAAAAACGATTGCTCGCGTGACTTGTTCAGCTGCTCCTCCTGAGCACGAACCGTACGCGTCTGATTCAACAACTCCTGCAGGCTACCTTGCGCCAAGCCCGGTGTAGAAACCGAGCTCAGCAAAAATGCCGCAGCGGCCAGCCCAAGGTTACGCATGGCTCTAGTCGTCATTACTTGACCTCCTGCGGCGCGTGGACAGGAATTGTGATCAGATCAGGCGCCGCCTGCTTCTTTGCAATACGCAAACCTTGTGTAACTGATTTGTGGAAATCGTCGTCGACAATCCAAGACTTGGCGTCAGCATCCCAATAGCCCGTCTCTTCACCATCCAACGTCTGATACATCAACGCTATACGACCTACACGCAGGAAATCGACCTGCTTGTTGCCTTGGTCGCCGGGAAGCGGACCTTGATATGACTCAATTGTTCGGCCGTACTCCATTTCCACCGAATATGCTTCAAGCAAACGTCGATATTTCTCGGCCGTGGTGACATCGGCACGGGACATGATGTCCTTGAGCTCGGTGATCCGGGTCTCTCGCTCAGTCGGAAGGAAGGGTGCGTCGAGTTCCACGAAGGTGTCTAGTGTCGCGAGCATTTTCTGCATCATTGGATAGACTTCGCGGTTCGTTGTTTCAATCTGCTCGAGCTGCTCCTGAATCGAACCGACTTCGTCGGTCTGCGACTGGACCTGAACGGCCAACTGTTCGTTGTATTGTTTCAAGCTTTGCGTTTCGCGCACTGCAGCCCGGTACTCATTGAGCATCTTCTGAGTCTGATCATCCAACTGATCAATTTTTTGCTGCGAGCGACGCGCCGCGTCGTCCGTAGCTTGCTGCTCGTTGACGACCCTCTGCGCCGTTTGCGCACTGGCAATCCCCGGCGTTCCGGCAATCATGCAAGCGGCGACGAAAAAAATTGCGGAGCTTGCTCCGCTTCGTGTTTGTTGACTGAGCATTACCCTTTTCCAGAAGTCGGTGATTCGATCTGAAACACGCGATTGCGTTACAAATGCTTGTGTGCCCGTGTTTCGATATCGTCGCGAAATGTGCGACGGCCTTCGATCTCGAGTGCCGATCAGTGCGGGACCGCGATGGGCGACCGGCCGCGCTGGGATCAAGCGCAGGCAAGCATCTTATCAGCGCTGCGCTCGATTGTGGTGCGTCATTGATTGGCAGACTAGCTTGAAGCACAAGCTATGCCAGCGCATGGAGCTCAGCCTCCGTGAAGGACACCATCGTCATTGCACACGTTGCGCTTCTCCATTGTGTCACCCGCCCCGGCCCGAAGAAATCGGACCAATCTGCCCGGAATGACTTTCGATAGTGCCGGAACGCATCCAAGTCGAAATAAAAAAAGGAGGGCTGTTGCCAGCCCTCCCTCATCCACAAGTCGACAGTAAGGCTTAGAACGTAAAGTCGTACTCGAGGCTCAGACGGACATAGCGTGGCGTCTGGTAGGCGGTCGGATTGTTGTAGCGATAATCCGGGACGCCCGGGCCAAAGTCCTGCTCTTCGATCTCGAACACTTCTGTCTCGTCGTCATTGTCAAAGACATTGATGACGTCCAGGCCCACCGTCAGGCCCGGAACCACCATTGGCTTGTAGCGCGCCGAAAGGTCGAGCGACCATATCCACGGCGTCTCGCCACGGCTAGCGCGCGGGTTGAGCTCACCGTACGAATAGAACGACTCGGAGCCGTACTCAGCCGCGAAAGCATCTGACGGATGGTTGCCGAACGCATTGATCGGACGGCCCGACTGCACCAGCAGATTGGCGCCGATGTCCAGCTCTGGCAGAACTCGGTACGCGCCGAAGGTCTTGAAGCGGTGACGGCGGTCATTCGGCAAGTAGCCGTAGGAACCATCAACCAGACCCGGCTGGTCGAAGCCGGTCGTCAGACCTGCGTCGTCCTGACCGTTGTCAGACCGGACATAGCCTTCAACGTTGCCGTAGCTTTGAGACCAAGTATAGGAACCCTGGACTGTCCACTTGCCATCCCAGATCTTCTCGAAGGTGAATTCGAGCCCGTTGTAGTAGCGCTCACCCTTCGGATAACCCGTCTGCGCGCCGGAAATAGCGACATCTTCGGCTACACCATCACCATCAAGGTCAACCTGAATATTCAGGTCGCTGCCCGGATTGGTCAGGACGTAATAGTCGAATCCGGAGGCGTAGAAGTCATCATAACCATTGCCCGCCGCATACTCGTTCAAAGCAGCATCAATCGCGATGTCTTCAAGCGTGCTCTTCAGATCGCGATGGATGAAGGTCAGGCCAACCTGCCACTTGTTGCCGATGGCCTGCTGATAGCCGATCACGAACTCGTCCTGATACTGAGGCTCGATCGTGGAGTCCACCGCAGACTCTGTTGGGTGAACCGACCCGTCGCCATACACCGTGGTGCTGTACGGGGTCGGCGTCGCATCGACGAAGTTCGGAAGCCCGTTCTCGTCGTACGGATTCGCATCATCGACATCATAGCGACGACGAATATACGTTTCCGCACCGGCCAGACGCAGGTTGGTGTTGGTCGCAACCGGGATGTAGTAGCGGCCGTACTTCAGCAGCAGCTTCTTCGTTCCTTCGCCACCGGAAAGGTCATACGAGAGACCGAGGCGCGGTTGCAGCTGGTCCTTCGTCTTGATGAACGTATCGCCTTTAGCGTTCTTGTTGTCGAAGGTTTCGTTACGCAGGCCCATCGTCAGCACCAGACGATCATCAACATACCAAGTATCTTCGATGTAGTACGCGCTGCTGTCGGTTTCGAAGGCACCGATGTTCTCGTAGAAATCGGTATAAACAGCACGGTCGAACGAATCGTCCTCATACTGGGCCCGATTAAAATAGACAAGCCGAGCAGTGTCGCCAGTCGACGGATCCATGTAGTTGCCGGGGATATAATCGCGGTTGTCTACGGAGTTGTTCTCGAGATCGTAGCCAACGCGAAGACGGTGGTCCTGAGTCTCCCAGACCAAATCGGCGCGATAGGCCTTACGCTCGTCCAGATTGGTGTCAATCAGTGACAGTGGCGAAAATCCGATGATGCCGCCACCGATGTTGGTCGCCGAGATGTAGGTGCTGGTCGCCGGATTGCCGATCGTGGTGGAATCCTCGTCTTCACTCTTGCCCGCGAGCAACGACAAGGTGAGGTTGTCGAGCAGCTTGCCAGAGTAACGACCGATCATGATCTCGCCGCCCAGGTTGTAAACGCGCGAGTCGAGTCCGTTGTTGGTGGTGTCAGTCACCTCATCTTCATTCTTGATGTAGGTGAACTCGACGTTGTGACCATCCGCAACCACGCCATCGAGCTTAACGCCATAGAACGGGGTGTCGCGTTCACGATCGAAGACCTGTTGAGCGCCGCCGACGGTGCCACCTGCCAACGTATACGTTTCCGGACGATCACGCAGTTCGCCGATCGCATAGAAAAACAAGCGATCTTTGATGATCGGACCACTGGCAAACAAGTTGACGGTGCGCTCTTCGAATTCGTCGTTATCGTTGTTAACGAGGTAGACGCGATCACCGGAGTCTTCGTCGGTGTAGATTGAGCTCGGGGCATAAGAGCGCAGCGATTCCGGCTCCCAGTAGATATTGGCTCCGACCTTGAACTCGTTCCCACCGCTCTTGGAGGTCATGTTGACAAGACCACCAGTGGAGCGACCGAATTCCGCACCGTATCCGGCGCTGTTGACCTGGAATTCGCGGATGAACTCGAACGGGATCACGGAGAAGCCAAGGCCGGTCCGGAAGTTAGAGATATTGAAGCCGTTGAAGTAGTAAACGTTCTCGCCGACCGACGAACCGCTGAACGACGCGAGGTTGCCGAATGCGGAGTCACCCAGCGTCGTGCCCGGAGCCAGCAAAGCGACAGCGGTCAGGTTGCGCGCAATCGGCAACTGATCGATCTGTTCTTCGCTGAAGTTGATGGTGGTGTCCGTCGACGTCACGTCGATCGGAGAAATCGCGGCACCGACAACCTGGACGGTGCCCAGGTCGGCGTTGGTCGAGGTTTCGAACGATACGGACGTGCCGGTACCGATGCGAACCGAAACGATCTTTGCGACGTCCGGCTTGCCTTCACGCTTGAGCGTGACCTTGTACGACCCGGTCGGCAATGCACTGAAACGGAAGCGTCCATCGTCTCCACCAGTCGACGTGAACGTTGCTCCCGTTGCCGTATTTTCAATGACGATGGTGCCGTCATCCCCCCCGGGGACGGTGCCGTAAATCGCACCTTCCACGTTACTCTGCGCGTATGCCACGCCCGACAGACTCGCAGCGCCAACGCCTACGGCGAAAAGCATGCTGCGAGCAGCCAACCGAAGTCGGCCCTCTGTGCTGAGTTTCATCAGAACTTTCTCCCTACGAATTTAGTTGCCCCCGAATCGTGCACGCGGGAACGCGAGTACGACGCCCGGGACCTAGCGATGCAGGCGGAGAGTAGCCCCCGGTATTGGGGCCGTCAAGAATGTGTAACCAAGTGGTGCGGTGCGCTGTTGCGGTGCGTCAAAAATGCCCCGTTTTCGGGCAGAAGTGGCGGTTTTAATTGATTTTATTCATCGGTCGCGCTGGCATCATTGCATTCCCAATCGACGCCCGCGGGGTCGGAATGCACATTCGCAGACGAGGGGCCGCGTGGGCGGGGTGATGCCTGATCACCCCGCCTTCGGGTTTTCACTCCACGGTGATGCAGTCCTTGTTGGCCGACAAGGTTGCTTCGCCGACGCCGGATACCTTGATCAGGTCTTCGGGGACCTTGAACGGCTGGGCACTGCGATACTCGATGATGTCCTCGGCCTTGGCTGCGCCGATATTCTTGAGTTCCATGAGTTCTTCGGCGGTCGCCGTGTTGATGTTGACCGGGCAACTCCAGGCAGAAAACGAGATCAGGCCGGCGGTGAGCAGACCTGCGATTCGGGCATATTTCATTTCGACACTCCCTGTCCAAAGTGATTTACGCCTCGCCTTGCGAGACGAGCTCAATTTAGCGAGCTGTGGCACATTTGGAATCCCCTGCCTAGGTGATATTTGGCCTTCAATGCGACAAATTCGTTCCGATTCCGTACTTGAATCCGCCCTGGTCCGCGGGTCGGCTTTACTAATGACAGCGGCTCAGCCCCCTCGTCGCGCACTGCCTGCACGTCTGGATACGGATAGGGCAGGCGCCGCTGTTCCAACTGCTGAGACCCGGCTTCGCAGCGTTGGTCTGATGCGCATCAATCATGCGGGCGAGGTGGCAGCTCAGGCGCTTTATCACGGCCAGTCGATGACCGCTCGAGATGCGAAAACGCGTCAACACATGCTGTCTGCCGCAATGGAAGAGAAGGATCACCTGGCGTGGTGCGAGGCCCGTCTCGCGGAGCTGGGCGCACGGCCGAGCCGATTGCAGGCGTTCTGGTACGGCGGCTCGTTTGCAATCGGCGCGCTGGCGGGACTCGCCGGTGACCGCTGGAGTCTGGGTTTCGTCAACGAAACCGAACGGCAGGTCGCCGAACACCTGGACGAGCACATCGCGCAACTGTCCGATTCGGACGTGCGCAGCCGCACGATTCTCGAACAGATGCGTCTGGACGAGCAGCGTCACGGCGACGAGGCAGCCCTGGCCGGCGGCCGGCCACTGCCGGCGCCGGTGCGCCGGTTGATGCGGCGGGTTGCGGCCATGATGAAGTGGACGGCCGGCCGCTTCTAGTCGAAGTAGCGCCCGTCCGCTTGCTTATCGGGCGATGTTCCGACCGTAGAAGATTTCCATGATCTCGTGGTCGACGCGATTGCGAATCCGCTTGGATTCACGCGGCGGCAGCTCACGAGCGCCTTCTCCGAACAGGTAGGTGTCGAGGTCCAGGTCCTTGAGGCGCATCTTGGTGTGGAAGAAGTACTCCTGGTAGACGTTGACGTCGACCATGTCGTACCGGTCCTTGATGCCCTTGGAGATGAAGTTCTGGATCGAGTCGATGTTGTGGTCGATGAAATGCTTCATGCCGCGCACGTTGCGCGTGAAACCGCGCACGCGGTAGTCCATGACCACGATGTCCGACTCGAAGCTGCTGATCAGGTAGTTGAGCGCCTTCAACGGCGAAATCTTGCCGCAGGTCGAAACGTCGATGTCGGCGCGGAAGGTACTGATGCCGGCGTCCGGGTGGGTTTCCGGATAGGTGTGGACCGTGATGTGACTCTTGTCCAGATGCGCGACGACCGAATCCTTGTGCGTGGCCGGCGTGGGCAGGCCATCCAGATGACCTTCGGATATCAGCATCGTCACCGAGGCGCCCTGCGGATCGTAATCCTGCCGCGCCACGTTGAGGATGTTCGCGCCGATGATGTCCGCGACCTCGGTGAGTATCGCGGTCAATCGCTCCGCGTTGTAGGCCTCGTCGATGTATTCGATGTATTCCTGCTGGTGGCGTGCCGAACGCGCGTAGCAGATGTCGTAGATATTGAAGCTCAGCGACTTGGTCAGGTTGTTGAACCCGTGCAGCTTGAGCTTCAGATCCTTGGCCTTGGTGGGTTTGGTCAACGTGGGCGTCCCCAATCTAATGGCGGCTCTGGTGGCGGCAGAGGAAATCGGATGCTGATTTGTTCAGCGAGGAACCGCTAATTATCGCAATTTCGTGACGCTTTCGCGACTCATGCGGGCGAGCGCAATTCAAAGTCGTGCGTCACATTGGCGGCCTTGGACAACATCAGCGAGGCGGAACAGTACTTGTCCGCCGACAGCTTGACGGCTCGTTCCACCTGGTTCGCCTTGAGGTCATTGCCGATCACCACGAAATGCAGATGAATATCGGTAAACACCTTGGGCTCGGTCTCGGCGCGTTTGCCCTTCACTTCCACGTAGCAGTCAAGCACCGGCTGGCGCGCCTTCTTGAGAATATGCACGACGTCCACGGCGGAGCATGCCCCGACCGACATCAGCATCAATTCCATCGGACGCATGCCCAGATCACGCCCGCCCAGATCGGGCGGCCCGTCGATCACGATGCCATGACCGCTGCCGCTTTCGCCGATGAAGGCCATGCCTTCGACCCACTTCACACGTACTTCCATCGCTGTCGCTCACCTCCGGGCCATGCTATTTTTCGTGGATCGCCGGTCCCAACAATGGCGAGTCCACCGGGGGTTATTCGATGTTTCACAAGCCGGCCATCCAGGAGTTCATCGGACGGGCCCACAAACGCAGCTATCCGCCCAAGCACACCCTGATACACGCTGGCGATCTGCCCACGAGCCTCTACCTGATACTCGAAGGGTCCGTCAGCGTGCTCGTCGAGGACGAAGACGGGCGCGAGATGGTACTCGCATATCTCAATCCCGGCTCGTTTTTTGGTGAAATGTGCCTGTTCCCGGAACAGAACGTACGCACCGCCATCGTCCGCACGCGCACCCCCACCTTGGTCGCGGAGATCGGATTCCACGCGTTTCATCAGCTCTCGCACGAAATGCCGGACGTGATGTACGAGATTGCCGGCCAGCTCGCAGCGCGCCTGCGCGACACCAGCCGGCGGCTCGCCGATCTCGCCTTTGTCGATGTTGCCGGCCGCGTGTCGCACGAACTACTGGCGCTGTGCGGACAACCGGACGCACAGCCCAATCCGCGCGGCATGGTGATTCGCATCAGCCGACAGGAACTGGCGCGCATCGTCGGCTGTTCCCGCGAGATGGCCGGTCGCGTACTCAAGAAACTGGAAGAAGACGGTCTGGTTCAGGTCACCGGCCGCAGTATTCTGGTCATCAACGCGGTGCCACGGCGCGCAATCGCCTGATCTCGGCGGCGCGGGCGATCAGGCCAGCAGACGAAGCAAGGCCGCCGCAGGGCTGGGCTGGCGCATCAACGACTCGCCCACCAGAAACCGGCGCACGCCTGAGTCCGTCATTCGCTTCACGTCCGCGGCGGTGCCGATTCCGCTTTCGGTTACCACGTCCGTAGCTTCCGGCAGCAGCGGCAACAGCTCCAATGTGGTTTCCAGACGGGTTTCGAAGGTCCGCAGATTGCGGTTGTTGATGCCGAGCAGGCAGCGGCCCAGCAAGCCGGCGTCGAGCACCGCATCCAGTTCCTCGCGGTCATGGATTTCCAGCAACACGTCCATGCCGAGCTCGGTCGCGCAGGCCGCCAGTTCACCCATCTGCCCGGTACTCAGCGCGGCGGCGATCAGCAGGATGGCATCGGCGCCAATCGCACGTGCTTCATAGATCTGCAATTCGTCGATCATGAAGTCCTTGCGCAGGACTGGCAGATCGCAGGCGCCACGCGCCTGTTCCAGATAGACCGTTGCGCCCTGGAAAAAGCGCTCATCGGTCAGGATCGACAAACAGGCCGCGCCGCCGCTTTGATATTCGCGCGCCAGCCAGGACGGCTCGAAGTCCGCCCGGATCAGGCCCTTGCTCGGACTCGCCCGCTTGATCTCGGCGATCACGCCCACACCGTGCGCAGCCTTCCTCGAAAGCGCGGCCGCGAAACCACGCGGGGCGGCCTGCTCGTCCGCCAATCCGTGCAGCGACGCCCGACTATGCCGTTTGCTCAGCGCCGCAATCTCCTCGCGCTTGACGGCGAGGATGCGTTGCAGGATGTCCTCGCTCACGAAAGGCCTCCGAGCTCGCGCGTCACGGCAATGAACGCGTTGAGCTTGCGGCGCGCCGCGCCGGAAGCAATGGTCCGTGCAGCCAGCACAACACCATCATCGATACTCGGGCATACACCGCAGACATAAAGCGCCGCGCCAGCATTGAGTGCAACGATGTCCGAGGCCGTGCCCGCCTTGCCGTCGAGCACGTCCAGCAGCACCGAACGCGAATGCCTGGGGTCTTCGACCCGAAGATTGCGGCTCGCGGCCATCGGCAGGCCGAAATCCTCGGGATGGATTTCGTACTCGCGAACCTCGTTGTCGCGCAGTTCACCGACCAGCGTAGCGGCGCCGAGCGAAATCTCGTCCATGCCGTCCTTGCCCCAGACCACCAGCGCCCGCGATACACCGAGACGCTGCAGCACACGCACCTGGATGCCCACCAGATCCGGATGGAACACGCCCATCAGGATGGTCGGCGCGCTGGCGGGATTGGTCAGCGGGCCGAGAATGTTGAAGATCGTCTTGACCCCCATTTCACGACGCACCGAGCCCACCGCCTTCATCGCCGGGTGGTGGCGTGGCGCGAACATGAAACCAGCACCACACCGATCCAGCGATTCCGCAACCTGCGCCGGATCGAGATCAATGCAGGCACCCAGCGCCTCCAGCACGTCGGCCGCACCGGACTTGGAGGACACGCTGCGATTGCCGTGCTTGGCGACATGCGCGCCGGCCGCCGCCGCCACGAACATCGAGGCGGTCGAGATATTGAAGGTCTGCGCCCCATCGCCGCCGGTGCCGACGATATCGACGAAATGCGGATAGGCCGGCGTCTCCACCTTGACCGCGAATTCGCGCATCACCTGCGCAGCCGCTGCGATCTCGCCGATGGTTTCCTTCTTCACGCGCAGACCGGTGATGATCGCCGCCGTCATCACCCGCGAGACTTCGCCGCGCATGATCTGGCGCATCAGATCGACCATCTCGTCATGAAAGATTTCGCGATGCTCGATGGCGCGCGTCAGCGCTTCCTGCGGGGTGATCGACACGGTCAGCGGGCCTCCAGAAAGTTTCTGAGCATGGTATGCCCGTGCTCGGTCAGAATCGATTCCGGATGAAACTGCACGCCTTCGATCGGCAGCGTCTTGTGCTGGATGCCCATGATCTCGTCAACGGCGCCGTCCGCGGTCGCGGTCCACGCCGTCAGTTCGAAATCCTCCGGCAGAGAGTCGCGTTCGACCACCAACGAGTGATAGCGGGTCGCCGTGAACGGTGAAGGCAGCCCGTAGAACACGCTCTGCTGGCGATGTTCGATGGCGCTCACCTTGCCGTGCATGACTTCACGCGCGCGCACCACCTTGCCGCCGAAGGCCTGCCCGATCGCCTGATGCCCCAGGCACACGCCGAGGATCGGAAACTGGCCCTTGAGACGGTCGATCAGGTCCAGGCAGATCCCGGCTTCGTTGGGCGTGCACGGGCCCGGCGACAGCACGATATGGCTCGGCCGCTTGGCGGCAACCTCGTCGACGCTGATTCGGTCGTTGCGATACACCTCAACCTCGGCGCCCAGTTCCCCGAAATACTGCACCAGGTTGTAGGTGAACGAATCGTAGTTGTCGATCATCAGCAGCATCGGCTCGCCCCCTACACGCTGGCGGCGGCACGCAGCATCGCGCCGGCCTTGTTCATGGTTTCTTCCCATTCCGCCTGAGCGTCGGAATCCGCGACCACACCGCCGCCGGCCTGCACATAGATGCGTCCGTCCTTGATCACCGCGGTGCGGATCGCGATCGCCATGTCCATGTTGCCGGACCAGGCGAGGTAGCCGACGGCGCCGCCATAGATCCCGCGCTTGACCGGCTCCAGTTCGTCGATGATCTCCATTGCCCGCACCTTGGGGGCACCGGACAGAGTGCCGGCCGGGAACGCGGCGGCCAGTGCGTCCAGCGCGTGCATGCCCGGCTTGAGGCGCCCGCGCACATTGGACACGATGTGCATGACGTGCGAATAGCGCTCGATCGCCATCTTCTCGGTCAACGTCACGCTGCCGATCTCGGCGACACGGCCGACATCATTTCGACCCAGATCGATCAGCATCAGATGCTCTGCGATCTCCTTGGGATCGGCGAGCAGCTCGGTTTCCAGCGCGCGATCCTCGGCTTCGCTGGCGCCGCGCCGCCGAGTTCCGGCGATGGGACGCACCGTCATTTCCTGCTCTTCCACACGTACCAGGATTTCGGGGCTGGACCCGACGACGTGATGATCGTCCAGGTTCAGGCAGTACAGATACGGCGAGGGGTTGATCCGCCGCAGCGCGCGGTACAGCGCCACCGGATCGGCGTCGAAGTCGGCGGCCAGGCGCTGCGAGGGCACCACCTGCATGACATCGCCGGCCGCGATGTACTGCTTGATCTTGGCGATCGCCTCGCCATAGCTCTGCGGCGTGAATCCGGATTCGAAGCGCTCGGCCGCCACACCGCCGGTTCCGCGCGAGGGCGCTCTTGGCAGCGGCAGCATCAGCAATGCCTCGATCTCGTCGAGCCGGCGCCGCGCCCGCGCCTGATCGTCCGCATCGCCGATCGCGGCGTGCACCACGATCGTCAGGGTGGCGCGCAGTGAATCGAAGATCGCCAGTTCGTCGCAGCGCATCAGCAGAATGTCGGGCGCGCCGATCGGGTCCGGATGCTCGCGGTTGATGCGCGATTCGACATAGCGCACACAGTCGTAGCCGAAATAGCCGACCAACCCGCCGGTGAAACGCGGCAGCCCCGGCGCCTCCTCCACCTGAAAGCGGCAGGCGTAGTCGGCGATCCACTCGAAGGGATTGTCGGAATTCGTCTGTTCGACGAGTTCACCGTCGACACGACGCTCGATCGCCGAGCCACGCACGCTGAGAATCTCGCGGCAGGGCAGACCGATGAACGAATAGCGTCCCCAGGTCTCGCCGCCCTGCATCGATTCGAACAGAAACGAGTACGGGCGATTGCCGAGTTTGAGATAGGTGCCGACCGGCGTATCCAGGTCGCCGGCCAGTTCGCGCGTCAGCGCAATGTGCGTGTAGTCCGTCATGGGGTCGAGATCGTCAAACGAGGTGGAACCGCTCTGGCTGCGGCCAATGACAAGCGCCGCGCGACACTCAGGTCAGCGCCATCGCCACCACTGGCGCAGGTTTGCGGCCTGCGCATTCGACTCCCGGATCAACATTGTCGGCAAGCTAAGAATCATCTGGACGCGCGAATGATACGCGAATTCCGCGCCGTCCCGACAAGCCCCACAGCATTCAGGTCGCCATTCATTCAGCGCTTCCCGCCGTGTGCGAGCTCGGTCAGAAAGTACAGCGTGGTCAATGCCAGTGCCACGAAAGCGGCCTCGCAAACGCGCGTCCAGCCACCGGAGGCATAGGCAAAACCGGCGAGCGCCGAGCCGGCCGCGCCGCCGCCGAAGAACAGCGCCATGTACAGGGCGTTGAGGCGCCCGCGCACTTCATCGCCGAGCATGTAGATCGCACGCTGACCGAGCACCAGATTCACGGACACCGCGAAATCCAGGATCACCGCAGCGGCGAGCAACAGCCACAGCGAACCCGCCGCCCCGCCCCAGCCGGCCAACACGAAAGACAGCCCCGCCAGCAGGAAGGCACCGCCGGTCGCGAGCCGGGTCAGCCCCCGATCGGCAAGCCGCCCGGCCAGCGGTGCCGACAGCGCGCCCGAGGCGCCGGCCAGCGCGAACAGGGCGATGTCGCGCTGCGAGAAATCGAAGGGCGCATCTCCCAGTCGCAGGGCGATCATCGTCCAGAACGCGCTGAACGCACCGAACATGGCGGCGTGGTAGGTCGCCCGCCGGCGCAGCAGCGGCGTATCCCGAAACAACTGCCACAGGGACCGGATCAACGCGCCATACGACAGATCGCTGGGCGCAGGCTGACGCAGGGGCAGCAAGCGGCGCAGCGCCACCGCCAGCACCACGATCGCCACGGCGGAGATCGCGTAGATCGCGCGCCAGCCGCCGAACTCGGCGACGAAACTCGACAGCGGCCGTGCCAACAGTATGCCGACCAGCAGACCGCTCATGACGTTGCCGACGACACGACCGCGCTCCGCCGGCGGCGCCAGCGAGGCGGCAAACGGCACCAGAATCTGCGCTGCGACACAGCACAGCCCCATGCCGAAGGTCGCCAGGAGGAACAGCGCGGAGCCCCGCGCCGTGGCCACCGCGATCAGACTGAGCGCGACCAGGGTGAGCAGGCCGACCGACAGCCGCCGATTTTCGAACCGATCGCCCAGCGGCACCAGCAACAGCAGGCCGAGGCCATAGCCGAGCTGGGTCAGGGTCACCACCAGACTGACGGTGGCATGGCTCAGACCCAGATCGGCGCCGATCAGACCGACCAGGGGTTGCGCATAGTAGAGGTTGGCGACGATCAGTCCGCAGGCCAGTGCGAAAGTCCAGACCAGGCCAGCACGCACCGGTGCCGCCGGCTTGCTGACGTCGTTCAAATCACCCGTCCCTTCAGCGTCCCGATCAGACGGCTTCGGCAATGGCATCGCGCATCGCCCGAATCGTGGCCTGGTAGTCGCTCGCGCCGAAGATCGCGGAGCCGGCGACGAAGGTGTCAGCGCCGGCGGCGGCGATCGCACCGATGTTGTCGGCCTTGACCCCGCCATCGATCTCCAGGCGAATCTCGTGGCCGCTGGCATCGATCAGAGCGCGCACTTCGCGCAGCTTGTCGAGCGCCGCCGGGATGAAGCTCTGTCCGCCGAAGCCCGGGTTCACCGACATCAGCAACACCATGTCCACCTTGTCCATCACGTAGCGCAGGACATCCAGCGGCGTCGCCGGATTGAACACCAGGCCGGTCTTGCAGCCGGCCGCGCGTATCGCCTGCAGGCTGCGGTCCACGTGGCGGCTCGCCTCGGGGTGAAAGCTGATCAGGCTGGCGCCGGCCTTGGCGAACATCTGTGCGAGTTCATCCACCGGTTCGACCATCAGATGCACATCGATCGGCGCGGTCACGCCGTGCTTGCGCAGTGCCTCGCAAACCATCGGACCGATCGTCAGATTGGGCACGTAGTGATTGTCCATCACGTCGAAATGCACCCAGTCCGCGCCGGCGGCGAGCACCTGATCGACTTCCTCGCCGAGACGCGCGAAGTTGGCGGAGAGAATACTGGGGGCGATGATCGGTGACTGGCGCGGCATGCGAATTCGTCCATTGCGGAAAGCGCGCGCATTATTCCGTCTGGCGGCGTCAGTTGCGAGCCCCGCCCAGCTTGCCTACATTCAGCGCCCGCTCCCGGAACCCGCCATGAACGCGATGCCTGCCCTGTACGAATCCTCGATCCAATCGCTGCCGCGCCTGCACCGCGGCAAGGTGCGGGACATTTTCGCGGTCGGCGACGAACACATGCTGATCGTCACCAGCGACCGGCTTTCGGCCTTCGACGTGATTCTTCCGCAGCCGATTCCCGGCAAGGGCGCGGTACTGACCGCCGTCACCGACTTCTGGATGCGGCGCTTTTCGGAGCTGGTGGCGAACCATTCCTCGGACCTGGAGCTCTCGCAATGGCTCACGCCGGAAGAGATGGCCGAGTGCGAAGGACGCGCTGTGCTGGTCCGCAAACTCAAGGCCCTGCCGATCGAGGCCGTGGTGCGTGGCTACCTGATCGGCTCCGGCTGGAAGGACTATCAGAACACCGGCGCGGTCTGCGGCATCGCCCTGCCCGTGGGCCTGCAGATCGCCGATCGCCTGCCCCAGCCGATCTTCACGCCGGCCGACAAGGCACCGGTCGGCAGCCATGACGAAAACATCAGCTTCGCCCAGGTCGAAGCCAGCATCGGCGCCGATCTCGCCGCCCAGGTTCGCGAGCTGAGTCTGCGTCTGTACAGCGAGGCTGCGGAGTATGCGCGCGAACGCGGCATCATCATCGCCGACACCAAGTTCGAATTCGGCGTCGATGCAGCCGGCAAGCTGCACCTGATCGACGAAGTGCTGACACCCGACTCCTCACGCTTCTGGCCAGCGGATACTTACCGTCCCGGCATCAGCCCGCTGAGTTTCGACAAGCAGTTCGTGCGCGATTATCTGGAAACCCTGGACTGGAACAAGCAGGCGCCCGGTCCGAAATTGCCGGACGAGATCATCCTGCGTACGGCCGACAAGTATCGCGAGGCTCAGCGCCGGCTGATCGGCTGAGTCCAGGAACACCGACAGGGGAGAAAAACGATGACGATTGCGCTGTGGTGCGTTCTGGTGGCGGCCCTGCTGCCGTTCTGCTTCACCATGACCGCCAAGGCCGGCGGACGTTTCACGCCGCGTGCCAATCACAAGCCACGCGAATTCCTGGAAGCCATCCAGGGCTGGCCGAAGCGTGCGCACTGGGCGCAGCAGAACAGCTTCGAGGCGTTCCCGATGTTCGCCGCCGCCGTGATCATCGCGCATGTCGTGACCGGGCCGAATTCGACTGCGAACCTGCTGGCCCTGCTCTTCATCGCCTGCCGCATCTTCTACGGCCTGTGCTATCTGCTGGACTGGGCGACGATACGCTCGCTGGCCTGGTTCGGCGGCATCGCCTGCGTGATCGGGCTGTTCGTGGTCGCCGCCTAGCCGATCTGCCGGCGTAGGGCGGCAACGCTTTGTCGACCGCGCTATCCGCGAGTGATCGCGCCAAGCAATGAACGCCAGTGGCGTACGCGTTCATGATGCGCCGCCAGCCAGCGTTGCCGGTCCGCCGGCAGCAGATCGAACTGATCCTCCAGAAGTTCCGGCAGATTGCGCGCACGTCGTGCCACGGCCAACCGTTCGCGCAACGGCGCGGACAACTGAAGCCATACGCCCATTTCGTAGCTCAGCAACGCCTCCGCGCCGCTGCGGAATTTCGGCCAGCGCTGGCGACCGGCAACGGTGGCTCCCTTCATGTGCTCCAACATCGCTCGCCTCCTGAAACGAAAAAAGGTGGGAAGGCATTGTGCCTCCCCACCTTTCATTTCACCGTACCGACCGGCATACCCATCAAGTCAGTACGGCTGGTTTCGCCTTCCGGAACGACGCCCGCCGATCAGGACGTGGCGCCGTCAACCGCGGCGTCAGCAGACTTCTTGGCGCTGCGCGCCTTGCTGGCGGTGGTCTTCCTGGCCTTGGTCGCGGTCTTCTTGGCCGAAGCGCTCGCCTTGCGAACGGTCTTCTTGGCCTTCTTCACGGCCGGGACTTCACCCTGAATTCGGGAGCTCACACCCTCATAGCCACTCAGAATCACCTTGGCCAGATCTTCACCGGTCTTGGTGAACGTGGTCAGCGTGTCATTGAATGCCGCAACCACCTTCTCGCGACCTTCCGGCATGTAGATGACCGGGTTGGAAACCACGGCCGCGATGCCGTCGGCCTTGGCCTTCTCGAAGCTGGCCTTGCTGTAGCCGAACAGTTCGGTAGCGGTTTCGGTGTGGGTCTTGACCAGCACCTGCACACCGTTGAGCACGACGTCGCTGGCCTGCTTGAAAGTGTCCACGGACACTTCGGCGACATCCTGGGCACGGCCCTGCACAACAACCATCTTCGACTTCACGTCATTCATCACGGTTTCCAGATTCATCTCAAACTCCTGAGTTTCGAATTTCAAATAATTGACCAATTTGGCAGTCGGCTGGCCCGACCCCTTTCGCTGCACCCAACAACTTGAGACGTTTTGTTTTGTTGCTCTGCAGCAATTTGTGCAGTGCACCATATCGCTCGGTGACGGCGGTGTCAACCTGGAGAAATTCAGCCGGGAATGGGCGCCGGCAACCGCTGCACAATCGGCGGCTGAGCCGTCAGCCCTGCTCGCGAATGAGCGCGGTAAACGGCTCGCCATAACGGTCCAGCTTGGCCTGACCGACGCCGCTGATTTCAGCGAAGGCGTCCAGGGTTTTTGGACGCTGTTCGGTCATCATGCGCAAGCTCGCATCACTGAACACGACATACGGCGGAACGCCCTGTTCGTCGGCGAGACGCTTGCGCAGACTGCGTAGCGCCTCGAACAGATCCATGTCGACATCACTCGACAAGCCGGCCTCGTCGCGTTTGCGACCACGCTCACGGCGGCTGCGGCGCGGGGGCTTTTCGGGCAGGACGAGATGCACTTGGCGTTCGCCGCGCAGCACACTGCGGCTGTCCGGCACCAGCGACAACACCGGATAGGCGTCGCCCGATTCTGCGAGCAATTGCTGATGCACCAGGGTGCGCGCCAGCGCGCGCCACTGATCCACATCGTGCGCCTTGCCGATGCCATAGACGCTGAGCTGGTCGTGCCCGTTCTGAATGATGCGTTCGCGTGTCGAGCCCCGCAGAATGTCGATGATGTGGGCCCCCCCGAAGCGCTGCCCACGCTGCGCCAGACGCGCCACGGCGGACAGGAACTGCTGGGCCTGCACGGTCCAGTCCACGGTTTCGCGCGGCTCGGTGCAGTTGTCGCACTGCCCGCAGGGACCGTTGTAGTCCTCACCGAAATAGCGCAGCTGAATGGCGCGGCGGCACTCCCCCGATTCGGCGTAGCCCAACACCTTGCGCAACTGCGTGCGTGCCTTGCGCTGCTCGTCTTCGAGCGGCTCGCCGCTGTGCGGATCGCGCTTTTTGTCGATCAGAAATTCGACGGTGCGAATGTCGTTGGCTGAGAACAACAGCGTGCAACGTGCCGGCTCGCCATCGCGCCCGGCTCGACCGGCTTCCTGGTAGTAGCCCTCCACCGTCATCGGCAGGTCGTGATGCGTGACCCAGCGGACGTCGGGCTTGTTGATGCCCATGCCGAAGGCGATCGTCGCCACCACCACCTGCGCATCGTCGCGGATGAAGGCGTCCTGGTTATCGCGACGTGTTTCCGCATTGAGGCCGGCGTGATAGGGCACGGCACGCACCCCGTCCTCGACCAGCTTCTGCGCAAGTTCGTCGACGCGCCGCCGCGACAGGCAATAGACGATGCCGGAACCACCGCCGCGCGCCTGATCCAGCAATTCGCCATAGCTGCGCTTGCCCTTGGGCCGAACGGCATAAAACAGGTTCGGACGATCGAAACTGGCAACGTGCACCGCGGCGTCGCGCAAACCGAGCTGGGCGACGATGTCATCACGCACGCGCGGCGTCGCGGTGGCGGTGAAGGCGTGGATCGGAACGCCCGGAAGACGTTCCCGCAGACTGCCGAGCTGACGATACTCGGGCCGGAAATCATGGCCCCATTGCGACACGCAATGCGCCTCGTCCACGGTGATGCCGCTGATGCCTACGGTTTCGACGAGCCGCCGCAGGGTGGTTTCCAGAAACTCCGGCAACATCAGGCGTTCCGGCGCCAGGTACAGCAATTTGTAGCGTCCGGCTTCGAGGTCGCGCAGCCTTTGGCCCGCCTCGGCGCCGCCCAGGCTGGAATTGAGAAACGTCGCCGCGATGCCGCTGTTGGTCAGCAGCCGCACCTGATCCTGCATCAGCGCGATCAGTGGCGACACCACGATCATCACGCCGGGCGCGAGCACGGCCGGCAACTGGAAGCACAGCGACTTGCCGCCACCGGTGGGCATCACCGCGAGCAGGTCGCGGTGCGCGAGCACATCACGCACCACCGCTTCCTGGCCGGGACGAAAATCGTCAAAGCCGAAGCGGGCCTTCAGCGTGGTGTGGATGTCGGAAGAGGGGCTGTCCAAGGTGTCACGGTCGAATTCGAAATCGCCACCAGTCTACCCGTGCATCGTGTCCATGCCCGAATCAGTGCAGGGCCGAATCACAAGCGGTTGCCACGCTCAATCCGGCTAAACTGGGCGAATGATCGAAAAGCTACTCGACCGCCTGCGCCTGCAACTCTGGCAGCGGCAGCCCGCCAACTGGATCGAGGGCGTGCTGCTGACGCTGGGCCGCTATTCGATCGCGCTGGTGCGCGACTTCATGGAAGGCCAGCTGTCGATGCGGGCGATGAGCCTGGTTTACACCACCTTGTTGTCGCTGGTGCCACTGCTGGCCCTGAGCTTTTCGATGCTCAAGGCCTTCGGCGTGCACAACGCGCTGGAACCGATGCTGCTGGAGTTTCTGCGCCCGCTGGGTCCCCAGGCGCAGGACGTCACCCAGAACATCATCGGCTTTGTCGAGAACATCAAGGTCAGCGTACTCGGATCGGTGGGCGTCAGCCTGTTGCTGTATTCGGCGATCGCGCTGCTGCAGAAGGTCGAGGGCGCCTTCAATTTCATCTGGCGCCTGAAACGCCCGCGCAGCTTCGGACAGCGCTTCGGCGAATATCTCTCGGTACTGATCGTCGGCCCGGTGCTGGTGTTCTCGGCCATCGGCATCACCACCGCGCTCAAGAACAGCGCCATCGCGCAGTGGGTGCTGAACCTCGGCGTACTCGGGCCGTTCGTGTTCCTGGTCACGCAGTTCATACCGTATCTGTTGGTGGTGGCGGCTTTCACCTTCCTTTACGCCTTCATCCCGAACATCCGGGTGCGATTCACCGCTGCGCTGGCGGGTGCCCTGCTGGCCGGCATTCTGTGGCAATCGGCCAGTCTCGCCTTCGCTTCATTCGTGAGCGGCGCCACCAACTACAACGCGATCTATTCCGGCTTCGCGATCGTCGTGTTCCTGTTGATCTGGCTCTACGTAGGCTGGCTGATCCTGCTGATCGGCTGCCAGCTCTCGTTCTACGTGCAGTGCCGCGAATACCTGATGCCCAGCGCACACACGCCGTTCCTGTCGGCGTTTTCATCGGAGTATCTCGCGCTGTCGATCGTCGGCATCGTTGGCCAGCGCTTCATGAACGGCCAACCCGGCCCGCAACGCGACGAACTGGCGAAGCTATTGGGCAGCTCTCCCGAGCATGTCGATGTCTGCGTCCAGATTCTGCTGCATCACAAGATTCTGCTCGAAGCGGAACAGGAACTGCCGACACTGATGCCGGCCCGCGATTTCGGCGGGCTCACCCTCGGCGAACTGTGGCTGCTGATTCGCAGCGGCTTCGATTCGGACGGCTTGCCGATCAAGAGTGAATTCGGCCGACGCATGCGCTCACTGGTCGCAGCCGCCGAACGCGGCTTCGCCGAAGGTGACGGCAAGCGCAGCGTGCGCGACTGGCTGATCGAACAAGCACCTTGAGCCTCCCACGAGAGTGCTTTTTTTCTTATAGTGGCACTACTGTACGCGGCCGTATGGATACGCCCGCCAAGAACGAAATGGAGTGAGGAGAGCGCGTGGAAAAAGTCTGGCTCAAGGAATATCCGCCCGGCATACCGGCCGAAATCGACAGTTCGGCCTACAACTCGGTGGTGGACCTGGTCGAGAAAAGCATCGCCCGCTTTCGGGAAAAGCCGGCGTTCGAAAATCTCGATCACAGCATCAGCTATGACGAGCTCGATCGGCTGACCCAGGACTTCGCATCCTATCTGCAGAATGTGCTGGGTCTGGACAAGGGTGATCGCGTCGCGATCATGATGCCCAACCTGCTGCAGTATCCGGTTGCCCTGTTCGGCGTGCTGCGCGCCGGCATGGTGGTGGTCAACGTCAACCCGCTGTATACCCCGCGCGAACTCGAGCATCAGCTCAATGACGCCGGCGTGCGCGCGATCGTGATCGTCGAGAATTTCTGCACGACGCTGCAGAAGGTCATCGGCCAGACCAAGGTCGAGCACGTGATCACCACGCAGATCGGCGACCTGCTGCCCTTCCCCAAGCGCAGTCTGATCAATCTGGTGGTCAAGCGCGTCAAGAAGATGGTGCCCGCCTGGGACATTCCCGGCACGATTCCGCTGCGTACGGCACTGGCACGCGGCAAGGCGCAAGCCTACAAGCGCGTTGCCTTGACCCATGAAGACATCGCCTTTCTGCAGTACACCGGCGGCACCACCGGACTCTCCAAGGGCGCGATTCTGAGCCACGGCAATATCGTCTCCAATGTATTGCAGGCCCGCACCTGGATCGGCGATCTCGCCAAAGACGGCCAGGAAATCATCATCACCGCGCTGCCGCTCTACCATATCTTCGCCTTGACGGCGAACTGTCTGGTTTACTTCATCGTCGGCGCCAAGGGCGTGCTGATCACCAATCCGCGCGACATGCCGGGCTTCGTCAAGGAACTGGCCAAGCACCGCTTCACCGCGTTCACCGGTGTCAACACCCTGTTCAACGGACTGCTCAACACGCCGGGATTTTCCGAGTTGGATTTTTCCTCGCTGAAGATGACGCTGGGCGGCGGCGCCGCCGTGCAGGAAGCGGTCGCGAAGCGTTGGGCGGAGGTCACCGGCAAACCGCTGTCTGAAGCCTATGGCCTGACCGAGACTTCTCCGGCGGTCACCATCAATCCGTTCAACAAGCCGGACTACAACGGCACCATCGGTGTTCCGCTGCCGTCCACGGACGTGTCGCTACGCGACGATGATGACAACATCGTGCCGACCGGGGAACCCGGAGAGTTGTGCGTCAAGGGTCCGCAGGTCATGCAGGGCTACTGGAACCGGCCCGAAGACAATGCCAAGTCGTTCACCGCCGATGGCTACTTCCGCACCGGCGATGTCGCGGTGATGGACGACAAGGGCTACTTCAAGATCGTCGACCGCAAGAAGGACATGATCATCGTATCCGGCTTCAATGTGTTCCCGAACGAGATCGAAGGCGTGGTGGCGATGCATCCCGGCGTGCTGGAATGCGCCTGCGTCGGTGTGCCGGATACCAAGTCCGGCGAGGCGGTCAAGGTCTTCGTGGTAAAGAAGGACCCGGACCTGACGGTCGAAACACTCAAGACCTACTGCAAGGAAAGACTCACCGGCTACAAGGTGCCGAAACTCGTCGAATTCCGTGAGGAATTGCCGAAATCGAACGTCGGCAAGATCCTGCGCAAGGAACTGCGGGAATAGGCCAAGCTGCGAAGGCGCCAAAACGCTTTTTCCTTTGCGTCTTGGCGCCTTCGCGCGAAACCTGCTTCTTCGCTCACGCCGCCCACCGAAACGGCTGACTGGGCACGCGGCCGCGGCACTTGAGAATGCGGGCACTGAGGCCACCGGCCACCGGCTCAAGCCGGATACGCAGAGCCGCAGGCGATGCCTGCGATTCCTGGCCGAGATCCCGGAACAGAATGCCGATAGCGTGGCCGGTTTCTGCTGCCAGCTGCAAGCGGCGCAGGTCCTGCCCGTCGAGCCGCCCCGGCCAGGCCAGCACCGTGCCGAAACAGGCCGCACGCAACAGCTGCTCCGCCGCCCAGTGACGGGCACCTTCACTTTCGGGATTCACGACCAGCAACCTCGACAGCACGACGCCGGCGTCGGCCAATGCAGGCGCGTACGGCAGGTGCGGCGGACCAACCAGAGCCGCACGGCCGCCGGCCTGCGTCAGGCGCGCAAGCCAGGGCAGCACCAGTTGCAACTCGCCAACGCCCGGGTGCGGCAGCAACAACTCGCTCAGCGCACCCACCGGCCAGCCACCGCCGGGCAACAAACGATCGAAATCGGGGTGCCCGGTGGCCTCGGTGCGCAGACCGGCGTGTTCGCCGCCGCGCCACAGCTTCGGGTCGTCGAGCAGCGCGGCCAGCGCTTGTTCACGACTCATGGAAACACACCTTTGGCGAAAAATACCTTTTCATATGAAAAGTACTTTTGCGCCGAACCCTTCGAAGCGTCAAGTGCTCCGAAACGGCATTCGCGCTAAGTCTGCGGCAATGCTCGAAATATCGTTCCGAACCATCCGGCCACTCAGCCGTCGGGTGGCAGACGCCACTGGCTGTCGGCATACACACCAGGCTGGAACACCGGTATGCGAACGTCTTCCAGCTCCGCGTGATAGGGATTGGGATTGGTCAGCACATTGGCGACCGGCACCAGCACGTCTCCGAGCGGATGGGGGAAGGGCTGCGCGGCCAGATAGCTGATCAGCCCGCCCGGTACGGTCGTGGTCAGCGAAGTCAGCGACAGCAACACCGAATACTGGGTCTGCTGTTCGAAGAACAGCAGACCGATTTCATCGCCGGCCTGCAGCACTTCGCCGAGGCCCGGCAGCATCACCGGATCGCCCTCATCGAGCCAGCGGTTGGTGCTGTGCTCACCTTCGAGCAGACCGGTGACCTGATCATCGATCAGATACAGCTTTCCATTTCTTTGCAGGCCGACACCGATCAGCGCGATGGCTTCATGCGTCGCCCCCATGCCGGGGCTGACCGTGATGCGACCGACGGTCGGCACGCCGGCCAGCACGTAATCGTCCTCGGGAATCGTCGCCAGGGACACGAACGTGGGCCGCCCCGCACCCAAGGGGATGTCGACCGTCACCTGATCCTCCTGGACCGGCAGGCTGCCGACGCCCGCCAGGCTGCCGATCGGCATCTCGTCCAGGGCAATGCCGATTTCCGGTCCGGCCGGGGCATTCACCGAGGACTGTACCGAGATGCACAAGTCGGGCAGCGTCTCGAATTCCTCGCTGTCGAAGCCCTTCAGGTAATGGTCATACCAGGCGAGAATCGCATATACGCCTTGCACGCCGCCGCAATTGGCGGGGCCGTCCACCTGTTGCGCGAACGGCGAGAGATGACCGCTTTCCATGCTGATCAGCCGGGTATCGCCTCCGGCCTCGCGGAAGTAGCGCCAGTTCACGTAAGCGTCTGTCAGATTGAACAGGCCGTCGCGATTGCCCTGCAGGAACAGCGCCGGCACCGGTCTCAGTTTCGCTTCCGGCTCGCCATAGCCCCAGGGCTCGCCTGCGGTCTGCTGGCGACGGAAATAGCCCATGCCCCGGTCGAGCAAACCGATGAATTCATCCTCGGTCACCGGATGCGGCGAGGCCGAATCGCGGCCGATGCGCTCGATCAGGTCGTCGTAGGTGCGGACGTTGAACGACAGCGGCTGGCGCACCGCCGCGCTGTTGCACATGGTGTTCACCGCCGGCGTATTGATGGTGCCGACCACCGCCCCGTCCGAAGGCACCACGGCGAACAGGCACAGCAGCTGAATCCAGGATTGCTTGATCGCGCCACCGGCAGCCAGCGAATACAGCAGGTTGTTCCAGGTGGCGACCGGCACGATCGTGTCGATGCGCCGATCCAGCACCGCCAGCGGCAACTGCGCGGCGCCGCCATAGCTGTAGCCGAGCGTGCCGACTTTCAGGTCCTTGGTGATGCCCGTGTCGTCCTGGCGCCACAGGTGGAATTCCTCGGCGCGATCATAGAGCCAGTCGAGCAGGACCCGGGCATCCACGGTTTCCATGTCCGGACTGTTGAGTCGCGCATAGCCACCGCCATTGCGCGGCTGGCTTTCACCATGTCCGCGCTGATCCCAGCTCACCACCACGTAGTTGTGATAGGCCAGCGCCTGGGTCATTTCATCGATCGAGGTCAGGCCCGCGTGCTCGGGGTACAGCGCACCGTCCGCCGCCAGTTCCCTGCGCCGCGATCCACCATAGCCATGCGTCTGCAGCACCAGCGGAAAGACCTCGCCCTCGCAGCGTTCGGGCAGCATCACCGTCAGGAAGATTTCGGTGGTCGGCAGGGGATCGACACTCGGATCGATGTCCTGCGGCACCGGGCTGGTGAACGAATACGAGGTGGCGCTGGCCGCCTCTGGCGCCTCGCAGGTCTGATCCACGAACACGTCCCCGCCACCGTTGGTGCCACCATCGACGTCGTCGCTGGAACCACAGGCTTGCAACAGGATGAGTATCGCGAGGCAGCACAGCAGTCGGGTCGGCATGAGTTCGCGCATGGCACATTCCTGATGGCGGGACGGAAAACTGATCCGCTTTTCGCCCGGTTCCCCCTCGCGCCACAAGGACAGACCGCGCCACACAAACGGCTTGCACAGTGATGCCGGACCTCCCGACAATGCGCGACCGACGAGTTCGTCGCTCCCGACGCCCCTCCACGAGCCCTTGCAAAGCCCCCCATCCACACGCGGCACGACCAGTCGCATCGGCCGTTTCCCGTACGACCCCGCGCGCCTGCCGTTCTTCTACGGCTGGGTGATTCTGATCGGCGCCACCCTGGGCGTGCTGATGAGCGCGCCGGGCCAGACCGTGGGCGTCTCGGTGTTCACCGATTTCCTGATCGAGGCGCACGGACTGTCGCGCAATCTGCTGAGCCTGGCCTATCTGGTGGGCACCATCGGCAGCGCGCTGCTGCTGTCGCGCGTCGGACGCGCTTACGACCGCCATGGTGGGCGCTGGCTGGCGGTCGGTGCCGCATTGATGCTCGCGCTGGTCCTGGCCGGCCTGAGCGTGTCGCCGATCGCAAGCACCGCCCTCACCTCGCTGCTTCCCGAAAGCTATTCCGGGGCTGCCGCCTTCCTGGTCATGACGATCGGCTTTTTCCTGCTGCGCTTCTTCGGGCAGGGCGCCCTGACTCTGGCTTCGCGCAACATGGCGATGGAGTGGTTCGAGAAACGTCGCGGCCTCGCTAATGCCGTGCTCGGCGTCTCGGTGGCATTCGGCTTCTCGTCGACACCGCGGGTTCTCGAAGCGCTGATTCAGCACGGCGGCTGGCAATGGGCGTGGCGGATGCTGGCGCTGGTGCTCGCCGGATTCGCGCTGTTCGCATTCATCACCTTCCGTGCGCGACCCGAGGACCACGGTCTGCGGCCCGACGGCAATCTCGCGCTCAAGGCGCGCAAGACCCATGCGGAAACCGATGCCGGGCGTTCGTTCACGCTGGCCGAGGCACGCCGAACCTACAGCTTCTGGGTGTTCGCGCTGAGCGCGGTGCTCTGCGGCCTGCTGCTCACCGCCTGCACCTTCCACGTGGTATCGATCTTCGGCGAAGCCGGCATCAGCCGCGAACGCGCGGTCGGCGTCTTCATCCCGGCCGCCTTCATTGCCGTGAGCTTTGAGTTCGTCGGAAGCTGGCTCAGCGACTACATCAAGCTCAAATACCTGGCGATGGTGCAGATGGCCGGCATCGTGGTGCTGTCCCTGGCGCTTGCCACGCTGACCGAAACCCGGTCGATGCTGCTGGTGATCATCGGCATCGGCATGATGCAGGGCATGTTCGGCATCACCTCCAGCCTGGCCTGGCCACGCTTCTTCGGGCGACAGCACCTCGGCGCAATCTCCGGGTTCGTGATGTCGCTGGTGGTTGCCGGCACCGCGATCGGGCCCTACCTGTTCAGCTTCATTCACGATGTTTTCGGCAGCTACGCGCCCGCGGCCACAGCCTGCGCCGTATTCAGTGCTGCGCTGCTGCTCGCAGCGATACGCGCTGAGCGTCCGCAGTAGAAAACCATCCGGCTTCGTCACGGTTCTCAGCCCGCAAGCTGTGCCCGCAACGCGCGCGCCCGTTCCAGCGTCGTCTGCGCGGCACGATCGGGCACGCCGCTGAGTTGAGCGATCATCCGGTCCAGCAGCTCGGCGGCCTCCGACACGGAATCGCCGGTATGCATCAGGGCCTCGGCCAGCACCAGACTCATTCCCAGAGACCGCGCATCCATGTCTCCGAACAACTCGCGCGCATCGTCCAGAACCGGCCTCAGCCGGGCGCTGGACTCGGACCAGCGTTGCGCCTGATTGAGCGTGGCCGCCACATTGAATTCGATACTGAAGCGCTCGAAATGACGGCGATAGGTGTCGGCACCCAGCTCCTGCTGCCAGCTTTCGATCAACTTGTCGTACTGCGCCAGGGCTTCGTCGAAACGCCCCTGATCTCCGGCCACGTTCGCAAGATCGTTGCGGATCAGTCGGCTGAGGCGGCTTGCCTCCCCGAAATTCGCCTGCGCATGCGGCAGCGCGGCTTCGAGCAACCGCCGGGCCGTGGCATCCTGATCCAGCTGGAAATGGGCGCGCGCCAGATACAACACGGCGCGCAGGGCTTCGTAGTGGGACGGTCCCACCGTGGCCAGCGCCGCATCACGGGCGGCAGCCAGCACCGGAATCGCTGCCTCGGACCGGGCATTGGCGATCAGGACCGCGCCGAGATCGATCTGCGCCGCGACACTGCGTAGGTGATCGTCCCCGTAGCGCTCGACGGTGCGCTGCGAAACGTCTTCGAACACGGACAGCGACGCCTCTGTCCGACCCGAGCGCAGCAATGCGTTGCCGCGATGCTCCTGGGCCTGCAACCACAGCGCATCGCCGGTGCCGCCGGCCGCCTCGATCTGCCGCACCAGCGCGCCAAGCACGATGAGCGATTGCTCGACCTGCCCGAGCTGGGTTTGCGCCTCGGCACGACTGATCTGCGCGGCCAGTCCGGGCTCGGCGCCGACCAGACCGGTGTCGGACATCCGGATCACATCGTCGAAGACGTTCGAGGCCTGCGCGTATTCGGTCTGGGCGAGCAGCGTCTCGCCCAGTGCCAGCCTTGCAGCCGCAAGCTCGATCGCGGCGCCCGCGCCCTGTTGTTGCAGCAGCGCCACGGCCTGCTCCAGTTCAAGGCGGGATTGCCGATAGTCCGCGAGCCCCCGATAAAGCTGCCCGAGCGTGGTACGCAAGGCAGCTTCCAGTCCCGGTTCTTCGGCGAAACGCCGTCGCGCCGATTGCGCAGCGGCATCGACCAGCTCGCGCACGCTCAAGGGCTGCTGTCCACTGAGTTCCGGATTGGCGCCGGCCAGCAGATCCTTGCGCAGGAAGTCGCTCACGGTTTCGGCCACGCGCGCCTGACGCTCGGCGAGGCGGGTCTGCTGCGCCGCAAGCTCGGTGGCGTGACGTGCCTTCACGTAAAACACCAGCGTGGATGCCAGGCCCAGCGCCAGCGCGGCGCTGATGCTGACCGTCCAGCGCCAGCGCTGATGCAGGGCTTCGAGCCGGCGGCGCATGGCTTCGGCGGCCCGCGCCTGCTCGATGGCCTTGAGCCGCTGGCGCTGCCGTTCGTCCAGGCTGCGCAGGCGCAGCGCAAGCTGGGCGGCATCGCCGAGCCGGCGCTCCGGGTCACCGTCCACGCAGGCCGCCACATCCTCGCGCAGCAGTTCGTCATCGATATCGCGTGCCCAGCCCGACGCCAGTGGCTTGCTGAAATCGCCGACGATCATCTGATACAGCATGACGCCCAGGGCATAGAGGTCGGACTTGAGCGTCAGCGGCTGGCCGGCCAGCGCTTCCGGCGGCAGGTACATCGGCGTCCCGCTGCTGCCGGACGCGTCCTGCGCCGCTTGCGTGAATCCCAGGCGCGTGATGCCGCATTGTTCGAGCTGCGCTGCATCGAGTACCCGGCCGGTGCCGAAATCCGAGAGCCTGCATTGCAGCTGCCCGCTCGGCAGGGACTCGACGATCACGTTGGCCGGCTTGAGATCCTTGTGCAGTACGCCCACGGCATGAATCGCCGCAAGCGCGTCGGCGACTTGTGCCGCCATGTCCAGCCGCGTCGCCAGCGGTACCTGGGACAGCCCGCCCTGCGCTTCGGCCCATTGCGGGAGGCTGCCGTCGGCGAGGTAGGGGGATTCCAGAAAGAACGGCGGCACCGAGACGTTCCAGTCCAGCAAGGGCTGGATGTCGGGCCGCTCGCCTAGCGTTTCGCGCAGCAGCCGGAACAGCGTGATCTCGCGTTTGAGTGCGCTCAGCGCCGTGGCATCGAGCGCGAACTTGTAGGCACGCGTCTCCTTGGTGTGACGGTGCCGCACCAACCAGACCTCGCCGTAGCCACCACGGCCGAGACAGCGTTCCAGGCACCAGTGCTCGCGGCCGGGCGGGCTGTCTCCGGGTTTGAGGGCCAGTCGCTGCACCGGTTCGCTGCGCCGGGCCTCGAGCTGCACCGGGGCCACCAACTGAAAGCCGATACCGAGCACGGTTCGGATGATTTCGCGCTCGCTGTCGCCGAGCGCGGCGCGCAGTTTGCCGACCGCCTTGGCGATGACCGCGTCGTCGACCACGGTGCGGGTCCACAGTGCTTGTGCCAGTTCGTCCTTGGTGACCACTTCACCGGCATGGTGCAGCAGGAACGCCAGGACATCCAAAGGCTTGCGTTGCAGTACGAGTTCCCGTCCGTCGCGAATCAGGATCCGCCGCGCCTCGTCGTAGACGAAGCGGTCGAAACGCCACAGCAAGGGGTCGGCGTGGCCCCCTGCTGCAGTGTCAGGCGCTGATTCTGGCGCGTTCACGGCAAGCGGAATTCCAAGAGAGTTCCGGTGGAGTTCCTGACTATACCGGCCCCGGGCCGCAGGCTGGCGTGCGTTGGTTCATGTTTGCTCGGGGGAATATCAGATGGAACAGGAACGGCGGCTACGGGCGCTTGCGTGGATGATCAGGGCCGGGCTTCTGGCCCTGCTGTGTCTGGCTGCAGCTTGCAATGGCAGTGGAACGGGCGGATCCATGCCGCCTCCTGACGGCAACAACGTGGGACCGGACGGTGGCACAGTGGAATCCGCGGACGGCAAGGTCCGCCTGACGATTCCGGCGGGTGCGCTGAGCGCGCCCACCGAGATCACGATCGAGCCGATCGCCTTGGCCGATCTCGATGCGGCCTTCGACGATTTCGTGGTCGAGGACGCCTACGAATTCGGGCCGGATGGCCTGGAGTTCGACGCGCCGATCGAAGTCGCGTTCCTGTCCTCGCAGGCCGTGGACGGCGATAGCTTCGACTTCGAGTTCTTGCTGACGCTGGAGGATGGCGCCGCCACCGCGCTGGATGCGCTGACGACCGTGGTCGACCGGCAGGACGGGTCGATCTGGGCCTTGGGCGAAACCACGCACTTCACGCCGATCGTGCGCTTCGCCCGATTCGAATCGCTGCTGTCCGAGGGCGTGCATTCAGTCGGCACCGAGGTGAGCTTCGAGGACATTCCGCTCGCGCCGGTCGAGGTGCCGATGACGTTCACGGTCAGCGCGACGGCGGTTTCGGAGACACTCGAACTGTTCGCCGACGGGGGCGCTGGCGCCCCCGCGACCGGGTTTCAAACTTATCCGCCGCCCTATCTCAGCCAGGTTGGAGTCGGCGAGTTCACGCGTCTGACCGAGCCGCTGAACGCGGTGGTGACGAGCCGCTGCGATATGCCGGGTTCGGGTGAGCGTGGCGCGTGGCGGCTGTCGTTCTATGCAAATGATACGGTGCGCCCATTCCTGCTCGGCGACGCGCTGCTGCACGCGGAAGTGGGCGAAGGCATTGCCTGTGTCGAGGGTGACCCCGTGCTCACCCTCACGCCCGGCGTGTTCGCATTCAATATCCTGAGCAATCCGGAGGCGGTCTACATCCTGGGTCAGGTCTTCGCCTATCTGGACGCCGTGAACCGGCTGCTCGCCGTGTTCACCGGCGCGCAGGGCTCGATCATCGTCGATCTGGGCACGCAGACGGTCCTTGATGACCGGACCGACCCCGAAGCGGACCCGGACGCCGTCGGCCGTTTCGGCATGGCTGGCATTTCGCGGCCGAACCCCGGGCCCAAGACCCCGGCGGCGCTGTTCGAATTCAAGCATGCGGGCTCGTTTCCGGAGTTTGGCGGCGCCCTGACCAACTACGACGTGGAGAGCGAGACGTTCTTCAACGGCGTATCGATCAGCCAGGGTGCGCACTACGACGCCACCCTGGTCGGCAGGGACGGTTCGCAGACCGCAGTGGCGGACGAACTGCTCGCAGCCACCGATCGCGGCTTGAGCATCATCGCGTACGACGCGGATGCCGAACTCTACGGCGACGCCGAGTCCATCGCCTCCTCCGCCTTCGGCAATCATGCGCTGGTGTCGGCCTTTGGCCTGGTCACCGGCGGTCCGGTACTCGCGCTCACCCTGGGAACGCCGCGCAGCGTGCTGTACTACACCGACCGCATCGCGGAACCGGTGGCGCTGGAAGTCGCGGAGTTGGATACCGTGATCGGCAATGATGCACGCCGCATCCGTTGTGTCGGCGGACTGTGTGCGGTGTCGCTGTACGGCGATGACAGCCTGCGCTTCCTGGAATGGGACGGTGATACGCAGCCGACCTGGTTCAGCGAGCCGGTCACGGTCGGCGACGGACCGGTCGGTATCGACGGCTATGCGCTGCCCAACGGCAACACCCTGTTCGGCTCGACCGGCTCGATCGACAACAGCTATTCGCTGACCGAAGTGGACCCGATGGGCGTGATCGTGTCCAACGACAGCTACCCGGTGGACGAGGCCTGTCTGGCGCCCTCGCACTTCCAGTTCGTGATGGCCGACACGCTTTACGGCCTGGTCAGCTGCTTCGATTCGGACAACTACCAGATCATCGGGCTGTCGATTTCGTTCTGATCCGGCGCGTTCAGTCGAGCTTCTCCACACGCAGGATGGCACCGTCCGCGGCGATCACGCGGACGGTGTCGCCGGCGAGACAGTCGGGCCCGCTGATGCGCCAGTGGCTGTCGTCGACACGCAGCTTGCCGACGCCGTTGACGATCGGCTCGTCCAGCGTGAACACCCGGCCGACATAGGATTCGCCACGGCGATTCAGCGTCGGCCGCTCGCTGACGAAGCTCAGGGGCTTGAGCTTGCGCCAGGCCAGCACGGCCGCCACCGACAGCACGCCCCAAAGCACGAACTCCAGCTTCCAGTCCAAGGCCGGCGCCAGCCAGGACACGCCGCCGACCACGATCGCCGCGGCGCCCACCCACAGCAGAATGAACTCGGTCGGCAGAAACATCTCCAGCACCAGCAGCGCGAAGCCCAGCGCCAGCCAATGCCAGAACTCGAACGTCACTGCCCGCCTCCGCCACCGAGCTTCTTGGTCAATTCGGTGATGCCGCCCAGGGCGCCGATCACATTGCTGGCCTCCAGCGGCATCAGCACCAGCTTTTCGTTGGGGCTGGTGGCGATCATGCGCAGCGCCTCGATGTAGTTGTTGGCCACGAAATAGTTGATCGCCTGGATATTGCCCTTCTCGATCGCCTGCGAGACCATCGTGGTCGCGTTGGCTTCGGCCTCGGCCGCACGCTCGCGTGCCTCGGCGTCGCGGAACGCGGCTTCCTTGCGACCTTCGGCTTCCAGGATCTGCTCCTGTTTCTCACCTTCGGCGGCCAGAATCTGCGCCTGACGCTCGCCCTCGGCCTTGAGGATGGCGGACTGGCGCGCGCCTTCGGCTTCGAGTATCGAGGCCCGCTTGAGACGCTCCGCCTTCATCTGCCGCGCCATCGCGTCGACCAGATCGGCCGGCGGCCGGATGTCCTTGATCTCCACGCGTGTCACCTTGAGGCCCCAGGGCGTGGTGGCGTCGTCGACCACAGTCAGTAGCTGCGCGTTGATGTGATCGCGCTGGGACAGCAGCGAATCCAGGTCCATCGAGCCCATGACGGTGCGCAGATTGGTCATCGTCAGATTGAGGATCGCGTTCTGCAGGTTGTGTACCTCGTAGGCCGCCTTGGGCGCGTCCAGCACCTGGAAGAACACCACGCCGTCGACCCCGACCATGGCGTTGTCCTTGGTGATGACTTCCTGCGAGGGCACGTCCAACACCTGCTCCATCATGCTGATGCGGTGGCCGATGCGATCCACATACGGCACCAGCCAGTGGAAGCCCGGACCGAAGGTGGCGCGATAGCGGCCGAAACGCTCGATCGTGTACTCCGTGCCCTGCGGCACCGTGACCACGCCGCGCCAGGCGGTCACCAGCAGAAAGACCCCGACCACGACCGCCACGATTGTGCCCATGTCCATCACCCCGATTGTGCCCATGACCGCTCCCTTTTACACCGGATTGTAGCCTGGCCCGTAGCTCCGCCAATCCCCTATGCTTGCGCTCCACCCGACGCTCAAATGCACACCGATCCATGCGCAATCTGATTCTTCACAACCCACGCTGCAGCAAGTCCCGACAGACCCTGGAACTGATCCAGGCGCGCGGCATCGACGTCGACATCGTCGAATATCTCCAGCAGCCGCCGACAGCGGCCGAACTCGCCGAAATCTGCGATTTGCTGGACATCTCGCCATTGCAGCTGATACGCACTCAGGAAGCGCTGTTCGGCGAGCTGGGTCTGTCGCGTGACAATGGCTACAGCGAAGCGCAGTGGCTGGCGGTACTGGCCGAACACCCGCGGCTGATCGAACGCCCGGTGCTGGTCTACAACGGCAAGGCGGCCATCGGCAGGCCCCCGGAGAACGTGCTGGACATCCTCTGAAGCCGGCACGACAGCGCACAGCAGCGCGTAGGTTTCGATTCCAAAGGCTCCGCGAGCGCACGGGAAGTCCAATCCATGAGCAACCTCGTCATTTCGGGTGGTTCATGTGCTTCCAATTCGGTTTACTCTACGAAGACCCGATCAAAAAAGTCAGGGAAGAGGGCGCAATGAAATACTGGAAACTTGGTTGCTTACTGGCCGCTGCACTACCGCTTGGTGCGCAGGCAGGCGAAGGCTACTACTTCGGCGTGGAAGCCGGCATCAATTACCTGGACGACCAGGACATGAGGCTCTACTACAACGAAGATCGTCCCCTGGTCGAAAACGGGACTACGATCGCGGATGTGGACTACGACGATGACTGGATGGGCGGCCTGCTGTTCGGGTACTCGTTCGCAAACGGGCTGCGCCCGGAGCTGTCGATCGCCTATCGCACGAATGATGTCGATGGCGCCTTCCTTCCGTCTGGCCTGCTCGGGCTGGGTGGCGGCGAAGCCGACGTGGTCAATGGCAAGGAAGTCGCGAGTTCGCTGTTTGCCAATCTGTGGTGGGACCTGTTCCCCTCGCGCTTCTTCCACCCTTATCTGGGCGGCGGTGTCGGTGGCCTGTATGTCGAAGCCAAGGACTTCGGCTATGACGGTGACGAGCTCAATGACGATTCCGACGCGGTGTTCGCCTATCAGCTCGGCGCCGGCCTCGGCTTCGACCTGAGTCCGCAATGGACGCTGTCGATCGACTATCGCCGCGTCTGGGGCGAGGAAGGCGAGTACAACCTCGTCGACGACACCCCGGTATCCCGTGTCCACTTCGATTACGACGCCGAAACCACGATGTTGAGCCTGCGCTACTACTTCGGCAGGCGCGAACCCGAAGCGCCGCCGGCGCCACCGCCTCCGCCCGAGCCGGTACGCGTGGTCGAGCCGGTCGAGCCGCCTCCGCCTCCACCGCCGCCGCCCTGCGAACCGCCGACCGCCGGCCAGCAGTTCACGCTGGAAGGCTGCGTGCTGGGCGACACGATGGTGCTGCAGGGCGTCAACTTCGAATTCGACGAAGATCGTCTCACCCTCAATGCCAAGACCCTGCTCGATCAGGTAGCCGGCGCATTGACCAAGCGCTCGGACATCAAGATCGAGCTTGAAGGTCATACCGACAGCAAGGGTTCGGATACCTATAACCAGGCGCTGTCCGAAGCGCGCGCCGCATCGGTCAAGCGATATCTGATCGAGCGAGGTGTGGACGGCGGCCGCATGAGCACGGTGGGCTACGGCGAAACCATGCCGGTGGCCGACAACACCACCGACGAAGGCCGCGAGCTCAACCGTCGGGTCCAGCTCAAGGTCACCGCTTCGGATCGCTAGAACGGCCCGGCAAGCAACGGGCCTTACTCGAATGCCTCCCCTCGCCGGGGAGGCATTTTTCTTGGTGCCGGCTGCTCGCGCGGCGTCAGGCCGCCGTGCCGGACGGGCTCATCAGACCTCGCATGGACTCCGGATCAGGCCTGCGGCCTGTCCGGAGTGACGAGGGTCGGGAACTCAGCCGCCACACCGAACACGCGTCTCAGGATGTCCGTGGTGCGCGCGGCCGGATTCTCGCGAATGCGCTGCTCCTCGTCCGCGATCTTCAGGAACAGTCCGTCGAGCGCTTTATTGGTGACATAGTCGTCGAGATCGGTCGCGGTAATGCCGCCCATCTGCAAGACCGGCCCCAGCGAACCGACGAGCTGCTTGTACTGCTGGGTCACGCCGACCTTGGCCGTCGCGGATTTCACGATCGGATTGATCTTGCTGTAAAGCTCGGTACCGGCGGTCCTGCGAAAGTACTGCGTGGCCGCGTCGTCGCTGCCCTGCAGGATCGAACGCGCATCCGCCACCGTCATCTTGCCCACGGCATTGCCGAAGATCGACGCCACCTGCGGCACGGCCTGCTCGGCGGCGCGATTCAGGGTGAGCTGGAATTCGTCGAGCTTGGGTCCGTAACCGAACTGGCGTGCGGTGCTTTCGTATTTGGCGAGCGCCGCCGGCAAGGGAATCCGGACTTCGCCGTCCTTCCAGAAACCATTGGCGGTGCCGAGCTGGTTGATCGCCGTGGTCGTACCCTGCGCCAGGGCCTCGCGCAGACCGGACAGGATGTCACTCTGGCTAAGCTGACCGCTGCCCTGCTGGGTCTGGATCGCGTCGAGGATGCGGCCGGAACTGGCCTGCCAATCGGAGTCCGCACAGGCGGTGAGAACCAGCGGCAACAACAGCATGGGCAGGCGGCGCATATGGGGGACTCCAGTCTGGATAGGCAATGCGCCCAAGGGTGGCAGCATCGGTGTGTCGCGTCCATGTACGGGCCGGAACCGTCTCATTGCCGTGTCGCCCCCGCATCATTTGCATGATCCGGTCCGACTCAGGCGAAGGTTCTGATCGCCGCCAGCACCTCCGGCCAGAGCACCGAACAGCGCCGCCGGAACATGTCGATATGACCAATGCGCGCCAGACCGAAACGATGCGGCTGCAAGGAACGCTTGGTCTGCGGCGCGTTCGGGAACAGTCGCAGCAGATCGTCGATATTCGCCGGTGTGGCGATGGGGTCGTCGCTCGCATTGAGCGCGACGATCGGCACCTGAATCTCGGCGTAGTAGTGCTGCGCGATCGACTTCCCGAAATCATTTTCGACATAACCGGGACTGCTGCACCAGTACCCCCATTGCCGCGCCACGCCACGGGGCAGATCCTCGCCCCAGCCGATGATCCGCGCCGGCACGTAACCCAACAGGGCACCGGTCATGGGCATGTACAGACCGAACAGCAGGCGCGCCGCCCAGCGCGTGCGCGGATACAGATTCGCGACGTAGCCGGACGATCCGGACACCGCGACCACACCTGCCAGTCGAGCGTGATTCGGCATCAGTCCGACCAACTGTCCACCGGCGCTGTGCCCCAGAAGAACGGCCTGCCCGACACCGGTTTCGGTCAACAGCGTGTCCAAGGCGGCCGGCATGTCGAGTTCGCCCCAATCCTGCTTGCGGACCCGGCTGTTGCGCACCGACACGCCGTGCAGCGAATCGCCGATGCCGCGATAGTCAAAGCTCATCACCGGATGGCCCTGCTCGCAAAGCCATTCGGCGAATGCCGTATAGAAGCGCTGGCGCACACCGGTCGCGCCGCACAACAGCACCGGCAGCCCCGTCGCGCCGGTCTCCGGTTCGAACAGGCGCGCCACCAGCTCGGCACCGGGCGCGGCGATGCTCAGCTCACGCGTGTGGACGGCGGCGCTCATGGCGCAGTCTCGTCGTCGGACACGGGACGACGCTTGCGCGCCCAGCGTTCGGCCCAGATATTGAGGTCCAACAACTTCGGACCCAGCTCGCATCCGAGCGGGCTCAGCCGATAGCCCTCGGGCGTGAGCGTGACGAGGTCCGCCTGTCGCAATTCGCGCAGACGCCGGTTGACCACACTTGGCGACAGGCCACCGCAGCGTTCCTGCAAGGCACGGAAGTTCAAGGGCGTTTCGCGCAGTTCCCAGAGTATGCGCAAGGCCCAGCGCCGGCCGATCAGGTCCAGCAGCTGCATCACCGGTCGCGGCTGCGAACCGCTCGCCGAAGGTATTTTCGTTTGTGCCACGAAGACATTCCCGCTACACGATAGGTAGCGATGCTACCAAAACGATAGCAGACCGCAAGGCGCTGTACTGGGTCTCTGACGGCCATGCCGCAAGCGACACCCCGCAGAATGAATCGCCTGGGGCATGGCCGTTCCCCTCACCCACCGCTCGCATTCGCGAGCGGTCCCCCCTCTCCCGCAAGCGGGCTGAGCATTACCCACAAGTCCGCTGGACATCGGGAGGGGCGCGCTGGTTGGAGAGGGTCCGGTAGACGTGGGTGAGTTCGTCGAGGCGCTG
>Ga0115011_10000058_pt1 | contig 110571 bp, 99 predicted proteins | sample TroAtlMetagenome_2_FD_88705 | JGI IMG/M metagenome (GOLD analysis project Ga0115011, IMG submission 88705) | Marine eukaryotic phytoplankton communities from Atlantic Ocean - Tropical Atlantic ANT8 Metagenome | ecosystem: Environmental > Aquatic > Marine > Oceanic | place: Tropical Atlantic... | reverse complement strand
TTTCCCGTGACTTTCGCAGCAGAGATTGATTCCGTTAGAGGGGAAGACGAAGCCTCGATCAGAGAGGAGTTGATAGATTTAGCTCTGGCAGAGGCCCTTGAAATGAGCGGTGACCTGCCATACTCGCCAGACCGTATAGGTGTCTGCTTAGGCGCTGAGGCTGCTAGACCAGCTTTAGATCTTTTGGCCAGGGAGTACCGAAGTAATTCGTCGGGAGAGGTTTCGGAGTTTGTCAGAAACGCAGCGGACGCTCCAGCGAGAAGTGTCGCACGCAGGATCGGGTCCGAGGGTCCGTGTACTACGGTATCCACAGCTTGTACATCCTCCTCTCAGGCAGTAGGGGAGGGGTTATTGAGAATGCGTCGCGGTGAGGTTGACGCTATGGTGGTCGGCGGAGTCGATGCGCTCGTCGGACCGCTGATGGTCACAGGATTTTCTTTGCTAGGGGCGCTTTCAACCCGTAACAATGAGCCGTCTAAGGCTTCACGACCGTTCGACGTCGATAGAGATGGTTTCGTTTTGGGTGAGGGCGCTGGTTTCCTAGTTCTGGAGAGGGAGAGCGCAGCGCTTGCTCGGGGTGCTGAAATTCTCGCAGAATTATCAGGTTTTGGCTGTTCTTGTAACGCCTGGAGGATCACAGATTCCCCGCCTGATGGTCGAGGGGCTGCGCAGGCAATTAAGGCCGCGCTTGAAGATGCGGGGCTGGAGCCATCAGACATTGGCTATATTAACGCTCATGGAACCTCTACCCCTATGAATGATCCTTCCGAGTCTCGGGCGATTAACAGGGTCTTTGGTGAGCATAGACCATATGTGTCGTCAACAAAGTCTAGTATGGGGCACTTAGTGGCAGCATGTGGTGCGGTTGAGGCGGTAATCTGCGTGCAAGTTGTTCGTCACGGTGTCCTTCCTCCTACAATTAATCTAGACAACATAGATCCAGATTGTGACCTCAACCATGTACAGAACATCTCCAAGAGTTTTGCCTGTGAACACGCATTAACAAATGCATTTGGCTTTGGGGGCTCTAACGGCTCTTTGATTATTTCACGCTGGAACTCACGTGTCGGTTGATAGTCCCCTACCTTTAAGGGTCGCTGTTACTGGTATTGGGGTGGTTAGTGCTGCTGGTAGAGGGGTCGAGGCGAACAGAAAAGCGTTCGCTGAGGGCACTTCATGTCTTACCCCTGAAGAGGGGGTTGTGGGGCTAGTCGGTCATGCAGGGAAGCAGCAATTGAAAGGCATATTGACTCGTCGCCGGGACAAGAAACTGTTCTCTAGGGCAGCTGAGCTACTCTTAGTCGCAGCACATGATGCTTTAGATGGGTGGGAGGGTGAGTTAGAAGAGGCTGGACTGTTCTTCTCTGTCAGACGAGAGCCACCAGACACGGGCGAGGCAGACCTTGCAATCGCGGCTAGTTTTGCAGATGGTGACCTATCAGTCCCATTGTTGGCGACGGTTGGTAGGGAGCTGTATCCTCCACTACTTTCCCTAAAGACGCTCCCGAATATGGCGCTGGCGCACGTGGCAATTCAGTTTGGATTCTGCGGCCCAACGGGCGTAACTGCTGGTGGTCCTAACGCAGGCCTATGCGCAGTTAGGGAGGGTGTAGCAGCTGTCGCTGAAGGGAGGGCTCCAATGGCTCTTGTAGGAGGTGTTGAGAGCGGGGTCGACGGGGTAGGCCTGAGGGATTGGGCTCGCCTAGGCCACGCAGACACGCCAATTGGTGAGGCATCTATTGTTTTGCGCCTTGAGCCAGTTGGTGCCTCTGGTACCAAGTTTGAATTGTTGCGAGGTGCTATTCCCACAGAACACCCTATAGATGTTAGTCGACGACACTGGCCAATTGTGGGGCATTGCGGCTGTGTTGATTCTATTCTCCCCCTCATTAATGGCGAGTCATTGAAGATTTAGTTGGGGGTATATTTACCTAGAGTATCGCCATAGGCATATTAGTAGTGGTACTCTCAACGCCGTAATCCGCAGGTAAGAATGGCAGACAATGAAAAACGTCCAAACGGGCGGAAATTTAGGTTCCTTAGAGAGATCGCATCTGGTGGTTTTGGAAGCGTTTATCTTACCAAGGTTAGCCATGCTGATGGCTTCTCTAGGATCTTGGCGGTAAAGCTCCTTCATCGTCGATGGAGTGATAACGCAGAGATCAGCCGTCGAATGAGAGATGAGGCCCGGTTACTCGGTTGGTTACGCCACAGGAATATTGTTGATGTAGCGGATCTCACCTCAATAGATGGCAGAACGGCTATTCTTATGGAGTACCTGGAGGCGGCGGACCTGAAGGAGATTGTACAGCACAACAGGAAGTCCGGGTCTACACTCCCAGCGAGATGTGCTTTAGAAATCATGAGCGCAGCGGCCTCAGCACTAGACGCCGCCTATAATCGTCCCCCATACCAAGGTGAAAAACCGCTCCACGTAATACACAGGGACATAAAACCATCAAACATAATGGTAGATGACTCTGGGCTAGTGAAGGTTTTGGATTTTGGTGTAGCTAGGGCGGAATTTGAGTCGCGTGAGTCGGATACCCGAGAACTCCAGTTTGGCTCAGTGGACTACATGCCACCCGAGAGATTGATGTTTGAACCTGAAAGTCCAGCATCTGACATTTACTCTTTGGGAGCGACTATATTTGAGTTGATGTCTGGCGAAAAATTAGGGAAAGCCAAGGGATCCCCAGCTCGCCATAACGGTAACATCATCGATCGCCTTTCTTATTTGCGGGCTGTAGTTGCCCTTCCTACTGCAGAGGCAGACGCTCTAGAGGAGTTTTTATCATCGGCTCTAGCCTTTGAAGAGTCATCTAGACCAGAGGCCGCTCAAGTCTGGGCTCGGTGTCGATCTCTATCTCGAAGCATTGGTGGCCCGACGATAGCTGAATGGGCTGAGAGCAAGATCCCAGAGATAATGAAGGAGTTAAATAGTAGAGGTTCGGCCAACTCGGAGGTGATGATTGGTAGGGAGTTATCCGAAGATTCATTTATGCTATCTACGGATAAGGAGGCCAATACAGAAGATCCAGCTGACGCAGAGTCAGTAGCTGTTGATGACCCGCGTTGGTCCGACTTGAGAAATGCCGCTCAGGCCGAGTTGGATATTCTCGATGATTTCGGTCAAGGTGGTAACACAATAGATATTGAAATCGACGACATTAAGGTGGTGGACCTTCCTCTTGCTCAATCAGGTGATATTGCCTCAGATGACATGTTTGTTGGTGGTGAGTTCGAAGAGGACACTCGGATAGCTAGCTCAGATGAGATTGATATCCTCAGGAAGCGTTACGAGATAGATTCTTCTGGAAGCAAAATCTTAGATGATATGGGCGGTGAGGCAGACACAGATGAAGATGATGGACACCTAGAGGACACTCTCGACAATAGCGCTCCACAAGTAATTACAGCAGGGACTCTGCTAGGCCATGCAGCCGATTTCACCAAGCAGTCTCAAGACACTCATGACGATGATGACCCTTTTGGTGCTCCATTAGGAGGGGAGGCGACTCGAATTTTGTCTGCGGATATGCAGGTGGAACTTGACGATGATGGAACTAAGCTAATGGGCGCTGACGACCTTGGGCTGCTTGGCGAAGAGGGGACAAAATTACTGGGTGCGGACGAGGCCAGCCTGCTGGGGGACGATGGGACAAAGCTTATGGATGCGGGTGAAAGCTTAGTTTCATCCTCAGCACTTGACCCAGATGATGGATTGCCGCCGCCTTTTGCTGGAGCGCAGTCGGATCTTGGGGCTGAGACGATCTTAGTAGGTCCGTCAGCGGAGCCATTCAACCGCTCATCAACATCTGACCTAACTGTTGCGGCTGGTAAGAAACGCGTATTTGCTTCGTTTATAATATTTTCTGTTGTCTTAGCAGGAGCTCTTGGGGGTGGAGCCTACATCTTCAAGGATCAGTTGTTTGGAGGTGAGCAGCCTCAAACATCGGTCGCAACAAATGTAGTTGAGCCAGTGGCGCCTGCTGAGGAAGACCCAGTTCAAGCGCCTTCCAGTGTCGATGCTACTGCGACTAATTCAGAGGATATAGAACAAGACTCCCCAAATAGTGAGTCAGAGGCTCCAGATGTCGCCCCAGTAACGCCACAGGAGGGAATGGTTACCTTTGTTTCTGCCGTTGTACCCCTTAGAAAAATGAAGGTAAGGTGTGGCTCGGAGACTCAGCAGGGTGAGAGCTCAGTAGCCATCTCGTTAGATCATGCTTCTGCTGGGTGTAGTGTCTCTATTTGGCCTACCTCTGGTAGCCGTCAGACTGCTAGAGTTAGCGAACCCGTAGAGGGAGTGTACCGGTGTTTTGAGGGCGGTGAGGGTACATGTGAGCGATAGGAGAGTCCTTATTACTGGAGTAGGTGCACGGACTGCCTACGATGGAGGGGCAGAGGGTCTCTTCAAAGGTCTTATCAGCGGAAAGACGGCGTTAGCAAAGGCCAATTCGTTTGATACGTCTCCTCTGGATGTCTCATATGTTGGAGAGGTCTCTGAGCAATTGAATGTTGGCCTGCGTGGCGATAGAAAGTCAGCTTTGGCTCTGAGCGCTACTAATGATGCTCTAGATTCGGCTAGCCTAAAGGGGCAAGGGCACTTGGTGGGTGGCCTATGGCTCGGAACTGGTCTCTCTTCGGTTACACCCGAAGAGCTAAGGGAAGATGTGTTTCCAAACATCATAAACGGTGAGCTGGTTCGCGACCAAATCTATAGGGACGTCGCGAACGACCGGTTGGCCCCATTGGTGCATTTACCAGAGCTAACGAGTGAGTTGATAGCTAATAAGATAGGGTGTACAGGAATAAATTATACCTCTTTCTCAGCCTGTGCGGCTGGTGCTCAGGCTATTGCAGAGGCTTTTAGGGCTGTTCGAAGAGGTGATGTGGATATAGCCGTGTGCGGTGGTCATGATGCAATGATTCACCCCTTAGGCATGCTATCCTTCGTTCAGCTTGGAGCTCTAGCTTCTGGAATATCGATGCCGTTTGATAAGCGTCGTGATGGTTTTGTCCTTGGAGAAGGGGCCGGAATATTAGTCTTGGAGAGTGAAAAGTCTGCAGCGGCAAGAAGGGTGAAACCTATTGCAGAGATTGTAGGTGCTGGTGGCTCAATAGACGCCTTTCAGCCGACGGCTCCTCACCCAGAGGGAGCAGGAGCTACAGCGGCGATGATGCGAGCTCTTAGTGATGCTGGGGTAGATGCTTCAGAGGTAAACCATGTAAATGCTCATGGAACGGGCACACCTGTTGGTGATAAGGCTGAAGCAAAAGCCATAGGCGGATTGTTCGGCGATAAAGTTGGGGTATCCTCGATAAAAGGGGCGGTCGGTCACTGCATTGCTAGTGCTGGAGCGGTCGAGGCCGTCGCAATGGCCCTCGCAATTAGGGAAGGATTTACTTTTGGTACTATAGGATGTGAACAACCTGAAGATTGGCCAATTTCAATACAACTCAGGTCAAAGCAGGATTATCCTAGTTTGATTCTTTCAAATAGTATGGGGTTTGGCGGACAAAATTGCAGTTTATTATTTTCTAGTGTAAGAAGGGGCTCATAACGATCTGAGGCGATGTAAATAGGGCCTTCTGATCTGGAGTTTCGATGTCGATAGCACTTTTGTTTTCAGGGCAAGGCAGCCAATATGTGGGAATGGGGTGCGGTAAAGAGCACGGCCCGATTTACCAGGAGACCTGGGAAGAGGCCGATGAAGCCTTGGGAGAGCGCCTCTCCGATACCGTTCTATATGGCCCTATGGATAGGCTAACCCTCACAAAGAACGCCCAGCCAGCTATTCTCACCCTTTCAATTGCAATGTATCGCACCTTACTGGCAGAGCGCCCTGAGTTAGCTCCATCGCTAGCAGCAGGCCATTCTTTGGGAGAGTATTCGGCATTAGTGGCCGCTGGTACACTCAAGTTTGCAGACGCTGTGAGGTTAGTTCGACTTCGTGGAGAGGCAATGCAGGGCGCAATCCCATCTGGTGTAGGTGGAATGGTGGCCTTTAGTGGGTTGGACAGAGATGCTCTACTTCAACTCTGCGATGAAATCGCGGACGATACGCGCGAGCAGGGGACAAATGAGTCGGTATTAGAGTTGGCGGCATACAATACTCCCGCTCAATTGGTTGTAGCGGGACATGCCCGAGCCTTAGAGAGAATAATGGAGCAAGCTCAAGCTCGAGGTGCCCGCAGAAGCGTAAGGCTGAAGGTCTCAACACCGTTTCATTGCTCTCTCTTGAAACCCGCCGAGTCTGTATTGGCGGACGCTTTGAAAGAGGTGGAGCTAATTAAGCCTGCGTTCCCAGTGTTTCAAAATGTTAATGGCAAAGCCAGTGACGATCCTAATGTTATTAGGGCGAGATTAGTTGAGCAGGTTAGTGCTCCCGTACTTTGGGTAAAGTGTCTAGAAGGCCTCCTCGATGCAGGGGCTTCAAGGTTTATTGAGCTGGGCCCTGGCCGTGGTCTCACTGGAATGGTCAAGAAGTTCGATAGAAAGTTGGACGCCAGATTCACCGACAGAACGGGCGGCATTTTAGCGCTATGAGATCTGTTGTCTTGAGCGGAGTGGGCCTGTTTTGTACAGCTGGCGAAGGAGCAGGCGGTGCTATTGGCGGCTCATCTGGGCGCATTGGCTCGTTTAGAGCCAGGCAGTGGGTGGATGACAGGAAATCACTAAAGTTGATGAGTCGTTCTGTAAAGCTTGGGGTCGCGGCGCTGCAGATGGCGCTAAACGAGACTGAAGGGTGGGCTGATGTAGCTCCAGAGTCTCGCGGAATGATGGTAGGAACAACGCCCTTGGGTGGAGACGCTAAAGATCTTTTGCCCGCTTTAGATGTCGCAACAGATGCGTCTGGAAACCTCTCAATGGCAAAATTTGCTGCAGAGGGTCGACAGCTCATACACCCTCTTTGGCTAGTTAAGGGTCTTTCCAACAATGTCTTAGGCTTAGGCAGTGCTTTTCACGATTTTCGGGGGGTTAATGCTAACTACTGCTCCGGAAATGACTCTGGAGCTAGGGCTATAGTTGAGGGCTATCTCGCGGTCGCCGAGGGTAGGTCTGATTTGGTAGTATGTGGCGGCGCTGACTCGATGATCGCAGTCCCAGATGGAATGATGGGTGAGGAGTCGGGAGAGGGCGCAGCCTTTTTTGTTTTCAGGGTTGCTTCGGATGTCGATAAAGAATCGTCGAGATCAGTAAGCTATACCCAGGGTGAACGTGGAATTGAAGCAGAAAAATCCCTAGGAGATATGGGGGCAGCAGGTAGGCCAGTAGCGCTTGCTAGAGCCCTTTTTAGAGGTGAGTCAGCGGTTTTGGGGGTTGAGGGTACAATGGCTTTACATTTTGCTTGAATCATAAGCATGGTCAAGAAGGTAGTAGCTGTGCGTAAACGGTGACTCAAAACAGTAACTAGGAAATCTGATAATGCAGCCTAATGATCCAGAAATTTTTGATGTTGTGGCCGAGTGCTTCGCCGAAGCGCTTGGGCTTGAGCCAGAAGAGGTCGAATACGACGCTTTGGTTATTGACGAGCTTGGAGCTGAGTCTCTTGACCTATTAGACATAGTGTTCAGGCTTGAGAGAGCTTTTAAGATAAAGATCCCAAGGGGTGGTATAGAGTCAGCCGCTAGAGATGGGTTGGCAGATGATGAAGAGTATGAGGTAAATGGTGTCTTGACAGCATTGGGTCTAGAGCGACTAGCTGCGGCAATGCCTGAAATTCCTAGTGACTCATTTCAGGAAGGATTGAAGGTCTCGGAAATTCCTCTCTTGTTTAGAGTCTCTACTTTCTGTAGACTTGTCGTGGAGCTTTCGGAGAGCAAAGACGCATAATTAAAGGAGGGCGTTTGGCAAGGTTCGCTTTCTTAGTCCATCCGCTCACCCGACTACAGTCTGGGGTTGTGGGTGTTCGCCGTCTAAACTGGGGCATGGTTTTTGGTGCCAGTGGTAAGGGGGCGGCTTCTGGTAAGCTATGTGATCTATGGGTTGATGGATTAGTGCACGGTGAGGTTGTCGCTGTACCATGGAATCCAGTCGAGTTGTTGTCTGATCAGGACGGTGCTGTCGATGCGATGGTTGCAGCTGTAGAGAACCTCGAGGATGTCTCTGCCGTTGGCTTGGGATCACTCTTGGCCGTCGTCGGATCTAGAGGCGAAGCACTCGCCGAGAGGGTCTCTGTACCAGTCACAACTGGTGGGGCGGCGACTGCATGGGCCGCCATTGGTAACGCTGAAGTGGTCGCAAAGACTAGAGGCTGTGATAAGGTATCGGTCTTGGGGTTTGGTGGAGCCGTGGGTAGAGTGGTGGCTGAGGGGCTATCAGCAAAGGGGTTTGAAGTGATTGTGGGTGGCAAAGGCCGACGCCTTGAGAGAGAGGCCGCCAAGATTGGTGTCGAGCTTGTCACTCCGGAGATAGCGGCTGGTGCTTCCCAGGTAGTTGTGGGTGCATCTACTACAGGAGGAATTTTAGACGCCGATGTCCTCCAAGAGGGAGCTGTATTACTCGATGTCGCTCTGCCGCCGACTCTACGCAAGGGGAGGTTGCCTCGTGGAGCAAGAGTTTTATCGGGTGAGGCTGTTACTCTGCCAGAGGGATGGAAGAGAGGTTTTTGGGGTACTCTTTATCACTGGATCTCTGGGTATGGCTCGGACCAGATCTTTGCCTGCCTAGCTGAGCCTATGGTTATGTCGGTTATGGAAAGAACGGAACCTTTCTCACTAGGTCGCCGTGTCTCTTTGGGTGATGTTGAGGAATTTGCAGACGCGGTAACCTGCCTTGGATTGTCGCCGAGATTACCAGAGGGTTGGGATGTCTCTTGACTTGAAGGCTAGAATCCAAAAAGCGCCATTGATAGACATAATAATCTGTGTCACTCTCTTATTTATTGCTTTGAGTGTGTGGTCTATGGATGGGGCAGAAGGGCTACCTTTTTGGGCTGGCCCAAGCGACCCTCTGCTAGAGGGGCCCGACTCTGGGGAGTGGGCTGCTAACGCCTCAGCCTTTTCGGATGGGCGCTATGATGACCTAGACCCTCACAGGATGCCAGCCTACCTAATATTGACTGGGTTCATGTCTAAGTTCACCCCATCGATAGCTTACGCTGGGCACTTAGTGAATCATCTTCTCCATACCTTTCTACCACTTGTAATCTATGGAATAGGTAGGTTGATGGGGTCAAGGTCAGTAGGGTTGGGTGCGGCTGTTATGGTTGCAGTTTCCCCAATGCTTGTGGCCGCTTCATGGCGCTTTGGAGTTGATCCTACGGTGGCTTTCATGGTCCCTTTGACCCTTTTAGGGGCCTTGGTTGCGGGTAAGTGGTGGAAATTTTCGCCCATCGCTGGTCTTGTGGGGGCATTGGGTGCATCTGCCCATTTTACTACTTTGTTTCACCCGCTTGCAGCTATGTTGGCGGTGGCGCTTGTGGCCAGAGGATGGCGTGCACGCCTATTGTCTTGCATCGGCTACGCTTTGGGAGCAGCGGCTGGTTTGCTGGTTATTTTCAACGTTTTTCCCTTTGCAGGCGTCTCTGGTTTGAGGTCTGCGTTGTTTGAGGGTATCGTCGCAGGTTCTCAGCCTATAAGCGGTTCGTCTGAAGTGGTTGCTGAACCAGCAATATCGCTACTGCAGTCAGGACTCTCTGGCTCGATAGGGGGCTCCATATCTAATGCTCTAGAGCAGCTTTATTCATCAGGTGTCCCCTGGGGATTTATGGTGTTTTCTATATGGTTTGGACTCTTGGGTCCTGGGCTAAAAAAGCCGACCGATGGAGGGCGTTTCTCTAGTTTCCTCTCGACTATAGACTGGAGGGGAGGGCTGATGATCGCGGCATGTCTGGCCCCGTTACCTCTCCTGCACGCTAGTGGTGCCGAGCCTCGTTACAGCCACAATCTTTTGCCTCTGGCGGCCCTGGTTTACATGCGCGGTCTTGTGTCAGCCTCTATGTGTGTCGAATTGTTAATTCGAAAACTAGCGGGCCGATACACCACCCGTGATTTATCTAGGCGATTTCTAGGAGTTTTGGGGTTGGGTGTCGCGATATTTGTCTCTCGTAGCTATTGGTTCGAGTCGGTCGATAGACACGTCCAGGGTCCACCTGCAATGAGTGCGACCGCGTCATGGGCGATAGGTAACAGACTAGGCGAGTTGTTCCCTGACTATGGTGGGGCTGTCTCACCATTACGTGAGGCCTTAGTGTATGGAGAAAAGAGCTACTGCCCTTATACAGTCTGCCCCGTAGCCAACAACACAGGTGCTTTTTGGGACTGCCTCAGGATAGCCGATGAAGAGTGCGAGGGGGATGGTGATATTCCATGGCTTGTGGTGTGGAGGGCCAGGTTTGACGAGCGGTCTGATTCCAGGAAAGAGATGGATAGTTGGCTCATTGAGCAGTTTGGTGTGCTGGACACTATAGAGGTTCCTTTTGGTAATCCTGAGTTTACTGCTACCTTTATATCTATCCCTCGAGAGGAAATAACCGCCTATAGTCAGGAACGATAAGTTGCCTATCTTGTTGATTATGGCTATCTCGCCATCATCCAAACTCCTATGTTTGATCTGAGAGTAGAATATGTCAGACGAGACTGTGAAAATAACTAATAAGAAGGTCTTTATTAAGACCTTTGGCTGTCAGATGAATGAATACGACAGCGGTAAGATAAGAGCCCTTTTGGGCCGGGATGGCTACGAGACCACGGATACAGCAGAAGGAGCTGACCTAGTATTGGTAAACACTTGCTCTGTTCGAGAGAAGCCTGAGAATAAGCTTCATTCATTCATTGGTGGAGTAAAGAAGTATAAGAAGAACGGCGCTAAAATAGCAATAGCAGGCTGTATGGCTCAACATGACGGCGAGCGGCTTTTTGATAAATACAAGAAAGAGGTCGATTTGGTGTTTGGTCCAGATCAACTTCCTCAGATTCAGGAATTGGTGAAGCAAACTGAAGAGGGAAGGGTTCTTGCTAATGACTTTATGGATCTCGATAATTACGCTTTTGTTAGAGATCTTGACCCAGCGGCAGAGACAGCTACTGGCGCCTTTGTAACGATACAGAAGGGCTGCGATAATAAGTGCACTTTCTGCATTGTGCCTGCGACCCGAGGTGTGGAGGTGTCTAGGCCTTCCAGCGAGATTGTCGAGGAGGTTCGCGCCTGTGTCTCTAGGGGGGTCAAGGAGATCACCCTTATTGGCCAGAACGTAAATTCCTATGGCCTTAAGGTCTCTGGGGAGAAGAACTTTGCCCAGTTACTTTATGCGGTGGCTGATGTACCTGGCGTTGAGCGTATAAGGTACACAACCTCCCACCCTAGAGATATGGGTTCAGATGTAATGCAGGCTTACGCTGACCTGCCTCAGTTAACGTCTCACCTACACCTACCCGTACAGTCTGGTTCGAGTCGAGTACTACGTCGCATGAAGCGCTTCTATACTAGAGATCAATTCTTGCGAGTTGTTGATGCTCTTCACGCAGCACGCCCAGACATCTCTTTTTCTACAGATATAATAGTCGGCTTTCCTGGTGAAACAGACGACGACTTTGAGGAGACTATGAGCCTGCTTGAAGAGGTTAGGTTCGACTCATCATTCTCTTTCAAGTACTCAGAGAGACCAGGTACATCCGCGCTTAGGTTGCTAGGTGAGAGCGTCCGCCCAGAGGTGGCGACTGAACGGTTGATGCGCTACCAAGCTCGCCAAAGGGAGCTCCAGATAATCTCAAACAATGCTATGGAGGGGAAGGTCTACGATGTCTTGGTAGAGGGTCGTAGCAAGTGGGATGAGAACGTGGTCTGCGGTAGAACAGGCACCTATAAGATGGTCAATTTCCCTGGCTCAATGGACCTTGTTGGTGAGATTGTATCAGTCAACATAACAAAAGGTTTTGTTAACAGTCTTAGGGGAGAGCGAGCCTAAGGCTGAGACGCTTCACCTTGGAAGAGTTCAAATTCAAAACTAGGATCGGAATCTCTTGTCTCGGCAGTAAAGAGATCAATGGTGATAGAGTTTTCACCATCTACCAGGTAGGTGGATGCAATTGAATTTTGTACTTTAGGTAGCGGTGAAGGGATTAAGGCTAGTGCTCTGGTTCCTTCTTCTATTGGTCCTTGAGGTAGATTTTGTCGCCATACCTCTTCACCATTGATTGTTATGATAAAACCGTCAGTTGCTCGAACTTCAGCGATGAGGTTGCCCCCAGCTTGGCTTGGCTCGGCGCTAAAAACAAGGCTACTTCTGAGGTGATGTTCTGAGATCTGTGGCTGACTTGACCACTGTGCATTGGTTTCGATTAGAGCTACACCCTTGTCACTTAGATCTCCAACAGCGGGGATGTTGAGTGTGTCAACTACACCTCCGTCGGTAGTTATCATCTGGAGGCTTAGTGTATCTTCAGACACTTGGAGTAACATCGCCCCAAAACTTGAATTAAACCTTACCTGGCTCCCATCAAGAACTTTCTCAAAGTCGTAAAGCCAGCTACCCCCTAGTCCATTTACAATGTATGGAACCCCATCCAACACGAGCCTTTCGTAAATGTGGTCGTGACCACCCATAATTAGGTCGGCCCCCCATTCAGCAAATGGCCAGTGGGAAGAGCTGTTTTCCCCATGTGGACCCGATGAATATGGAGGGTGGTGCATTGTGACTAACTTGAATGTGGCGTCCGATGCCTCCATTCTGCTCTTTAACCATTGCGCCTGGATTGAGTCCTCCGTATTACCATCAGGTTCGTGACGATCGCTGTCGATAACGAAAATAGCGACAGGCCCCTCTCTAACTTCGTAGTACCTCTCATTTCCCGGCAGTGTGAAGTAGTCTAGGTAAGCGTCGCAATTACCAGTGCGCCAGTCATGGTTCCCTAGCGCAGGAAAGAACCTGTTTTCTTCTAAATTAGTTGCTGATGATGTGCCATAAGCACCTTTGTACGGGAAGATGTAGTCTGAGTAGAACATACCTATGTTTTGGTCGATAGTCTCCGCCGTGCCGTCTGGATAGTTGTTATCACCTAGGGTCAAGATCATATCTGGCTGCCAGCTTTTTATAAGGTTGGCCACAGCCATTTCATTCTCAGAGCCAGATCCAAAATCTCCAATTACCGCCATACGAACGATATTGGTTTGTGTTTCTGTGGATGCACGGACAATTGTTGGGTCTGGTTGAGCCGTTGCACAAGAAAAGATCTGGAGGCAAGTTAGACCCGAGATAAGGAGTATAATTGGCTTGTAAGCTTGATTTTCGGTTTGTATGAAGTTCATGTATTTTTATGTATTTTGTGTGAGGGGTAATGATAATTCTGTAATGATCCGATCATGCTTTGGAAATAGATCTGTTTTGGCTACAATGAACGAATGATTAACACGGCACCAATATCATACATAGCCGCGAAGTTTCTGGCCTTCGCTTTGCTACTACTACAGGTTGGCTGTGTAAGTGGCAATGTTGGGGTAACAAACACCGAACCAGTGGTCGCGTTCACGCAGCCAGCAGACGGTCAAGAGTTTTTTGAGCGTGAGAGTATAGTGCTGAACGCTCGAGTTCAGGACAAGGAAGACCCAATAGATCAACTGACGCTCTTCTGGACCGTCAGCCCGAACAGCCTCGTGTTGGAGCAGGCCTCCATTGTTGGTAATGAGGTATCCTTGGATCTTGGGGACCAACTCCCTGCTGGTGATTACACTGTAACGTTAGAGGCTGTTGACCCTCGTGGAGATATTGGTAGTGATACTGTATCCTTTACGGTGAAGACCAATCAGCCCCCAGATGTTTACTTTGTCGCTCCTGTGGAAAATGAGTTGGTAGCTTATGGTGGAGCTCTAAGGGTGCTTGTTCAGGTAGATGATCCAGATGAGTGGGAGCTAAACGAAATAGAGCTTGAGTGGGGAGGACTCGCAACAGAGTTTTCATCGACCCCAAGTAATCCTAATTCCGACGGCAGCGCTGAATTTTATATGACAGGGTTGGATTTGGGATTGTACACATTGTCGGTGACCGCCACTGACATGATGGGTGCTAACGATTCAGATACTATCCTTTTTGAGGTGGTCGATGGTGATTACGACCAGGACGGTTTTGTCGATGTAGAACTAGGTGGTGATGACTGTGACGACACCGATCCCACAATCAGTCCCATAGCGGATGAATACTGTGATTTTATCGATAATGATTGCGATGGAGAGATAGACGAAGACTCCAGTGTTGACGCACCAGTGTGGTACGCTGACAAAGACAGCGACGGGTATGGTGATGAGTGGGACACCACTAGCTCATGTTCTAGACCCGCATCATACGTCGACAATTCCAGCGACTGTGAAGACAACCGATCCGACGCCTACCCTGGTGCTATTGAGTACTGTGATGGCATAGACAATGACTGTAATGGTCAGGCAGACGAGGATGAGTCGGTCGATGCCTCCGTTTGGTATGCAGACATGGATGGCGACGGATACGGAGATTTAGACGTCACTCGTAATGCTTGTGCCCTACCCACAAACTACAGCGCTGATAATACTGACTGTGACGACTCTCTCGCCACTGTCTATCCAAACGCCACAGAGTATTGCAACGGAATAGATGATAACTGTGATAGCAGTGTGGATGAGAATAGCTCTGCTGACGCTATTACTTGGTACTCAGACGCAGATGGAGACACATTTGGTGACTCTAGCACCACGGTCGTCGAATGTTATCAGCCATCCAACTATGTCCTTGACACAACTGATTGCGATGACACCCTTTCAGCTGTCAATCCAGACGCCTTAGAGGAGTGTGATGGTATCGATAACGACTGTGACACTTCTGTTGATGAGTCGGACGCTATAGACGCGATTACTTGGTACGCTGACTTAGACGGCGATACCTTTGGAGATCCAGCGGTGTCTCAAGTAGAGTGCTACCAGCCAACAGCTTATGTTTTAGATGACAATGACTGTGATGACTCCGCATCTCTAGTAAATCCAGATGCATTAGAGCAGTGTGACGGTATTGATAACGATTGCGATGTTGTAGTCGATGAGGACGACGCTATTGATGTGTCGACTTGGTACGCGGATACAGACTCCGATCAATATGGTGATGCAGATGTTTTTATAGTCACGTGCTATCAGCCAACAGGGTATCTCCTAGACGATACCGACTGTGATGACACAGACGCGAACACTTACCCTTCAGCAGATGAGTACTGTGATGGTCATGATGATGACTGCGACGGTGATATCGATGAAGATAGCTCAGTAGATGTAGTGACCTGGTACTATGATGTGGATTCGGATGGATACGGCGATCCTCTGGTTAGCCTGGATCAATGTTACCAGCCTACACAATATGTTACAGACGACACAGATTGCGATCCCTTGTTGTCTAACGTAAATCCTGGTGCTTTAGAGTATTGTGACACCTATGATAATGACTGTGATGGGACTGTTGATGAGGCAACCGCGGTCGATGTACTGACTTGGTACGCTGATCTAGATGGTGACACTTATGGAGATATCACATCTACCCAGGATGCCTGTAGCCAGCCTACCAACTATGTCTCTGATGACACTGATTGTGATGACACCGCTATTGCAGTTAATCCAGCCAGCTATGAGTTCTGCGACGGAATAGACAACGACTGTGATGGAGATCTTGATGAGGATAGCGCTCTTGATGCCTCTACATGGTACCTAGACGTAGATACAGATGGCTACGGTAACAGCCTGTTCTCAACTATTTCATGTAATCAGCCTAGCTACTATGTTTCTGATGACACCGATTGTGATGATTCAGACATCACAGTTAACCCTGGTGCGACAGAGTACTGCGATCTAATCGACAATAATTGCGACGGAGAAATAGATGAGAATTCGTCAGCATCAGCTGCGACTTGGTACGTTGATCTAGACGCCGACGGATATGGCGACTCTTCTACCTCTACCCTAAGCTGCGGTCAACCAACAGGATATGTCTCAGATTCAACCGACTGTGATGATTCTGCTGCTACCACCTACCCTGGTGCGGATGAATACTGTGACACAGTAGATAACGATTGCGACACGACTGTTGATGAGAGCGACGCAATCGACGCACTTACGTGGTACGCAGACAGTGACTCTGATCTTTATGGTGACTCGAGCAGCTCATCGGCGTCCTGTTCACAACCGACAGGGTATGTCTCCGACGATACTGACTGTAACGATGTTGATTCTAGTATAAACCCAAGTGCAAGTGAGGTCTGTGACAGTGTAGACAACGACTGCGATAGCGACATAGACGAATCCAGCGCTATAGACGCCTCAACTTGGTACGTAGACCTAGACGCTGACACATACGGTGATTCCAGTCTTAGCCAGAACTCATGCTCACAACCAATTGGGTATGTGGCAGATGCTACAGACTGTGATGATGCAGAGTCTACCACCAATCCAGGGGCGCCTGAATTATGTGATGGTCACGATGATAACTGCGACAATGTGGTCGACGAGGCGACAGCCCTAGACGTAACTACATGGTATCGCGATTCGGACACTGATGGTTATGGAGATCCTTCAGTTACCAAGGTTCAGTGCTACATCTCAACGGGCTATGTGGGAGACTCATCAGATTGTGATGACACCCTAACTTCAGTTAATCCAGACGCAGACGAATACTGCGATGGTATCGATAATAACTGTGACACACTTACGGATGACTCAACCTCCCTTGATGTCTCCGTTTGGTATACAGACTCGGATGGCGATGGTTTTGGTGTGACATCTTCGAGCACACTCGCATGTACAGCTCCGACCGGTACTGTGGCGATTGATAATGACTGTGACGATACCGATACCTCAATAAACCCTTCGGGGACAGAGGTGTGTGATGGTGCAGATAATGATTGTGACGGCCTAACTGATGATAGTTCGGCTATTGATGTCACGCTTTGGTACTCTGATAGCGACGGTGACACCTATGGAGACCCTGTCACATATCAATGGGCCTGTAACCAGCCAACCAATTACGTGTCGGATAACACTGATTGCAATGACACCACCTCCCTAGCTAATCCAGCGGGGACCGAGATATGTGGTGATGGTTACGATAATGACTGTGATGGCTCCGCCGGTATATGTTCTCTTAATGGTGACATAGCCGCTGCAAGCTTCGACGCTAAGATGACAGGAGAGGGGGTCAATGATTACCTTGGTGCCGCTGTGGCAGGAGTGGGTGACGTTAATGGCGATGGTTACGACGACGTAATTGCAGGAGCTTATCTAGAGGACTACGGAGGAAGCTCTGCTGGTGCTACCTATTTGTTACTGGGTTCTGTATCTGGCACTGTCCCTAGCACAATCGCTGACGGTAAGTTCTACGGAGAGACTGCTAATGACAGATCTGGTGAGGCGTTGGCTGGCGCTGGTGATGTAAACGACGATCACTTTGACGACATCCTTATAGGTGCAACTGGAGATGACGATGGTGGGTCAAACGCTGGAGCTGCCTATCTGCTTATGGGTCCAATAACGGGCTCTTCCTCTCTCACCGTTAGGGATGCTAAATTGACAGGAGAAAACGCTGGTGACGAGGCGGGTTCAGCTGTTGCTGGTGCTGGTGATCTAGACGGTGACGGAAACGCAGATATATTAGTTGGCGCTGTAGGTTATTCGAACTCAGCAGGTGCTACGTACGTTGTATATGGGCCCGTGTCGGGTGATGTATCTCTTACTGACGCAGACTCTTATTGGGTAGGTGAGTCTTCGAACGATAACTCTGGCTCTGCAGTAGCCAGTCTTGGTGACTGGGACGCAGATGGCCTGGATGATATAATCGTGGGTGCATACAGTGACGATGACGGTGGGAGTGCGGCGGGAGCGGCATACATAATTACCGATGAGGGGGTTGGCTTCTCATCATTAGCATCTTCAACAGTCAAGTTGATAGGAGAGTTTGCAGGAGATCGTGCGGGGTATTCGGTAGATGGCGCAGGAGATGTCAATGGCGACGGATACGACGACGCTATCGTGGGTGCTTATGGTGATGACACCCTAGCTAATAATGGAGGTGCCGCCTACGTAGTATTCGGGCAAAGTGCGGCACCAATAAGCATAGACCTCTCTATAGCTGACGCCAAGCTAATGGGCTCTGATGCTTCTGGTGAGGCTGGCTGGTCAGTGGCAGGCTTGGGAGACATTGAGCCAGATGGCTACGCAGATATCGCGGTGGGAGCTCAGGGGGCGAATAACAAGGCAGGTTACGCCTACATAATATATGGTGAGTTCTCTGGTAGCATGATCCTCGGTGACGAAGGCGCTAGGATTATGGGTAATGACTCAAAAGACCGCGTAGGAAGGTCGATCGACGGAGCAGGTGACGTTAACGGCGACGGATTCCTAGACACCATCATTGGAGCTCAAGGTGACGATGAGGCAGGCGGTGATTCTGGTGCCCTATACCTGTTCTTTGGTATGGAGGGTATGTAGAGCCTTACTATGAGGTAGTTGAAACGTCTACCTTTATGACTTGAGGCTCTCTAGTCTATAACGCTACTGGATGTTGTAGTTTATAGACTGGCTGAAAAGAGGTGTAGCCTCTTGATCTTCAGCCTGACGCGAGATCTGAATCTCGACCTCACCAACAGCTTCATTTACAGGCGCCAGCATCTTTACAAATGCTATTGTAGGTCCAGACTGTGCTAAAGATGCGCTACCAAACCATTGGCGGCTTTCACCAGCTTTTTCACCGTTGATTATCAGTTCGGAGTTTAGCCAGAAGTCACCAGAAAAGTCTGCAGGCGAGCGAGAGATTAATACTGGTAATTCAACAACAACAGAGTCTCTGTCAGTAAAAACTATCTCTGCGCCGTAGTTTCCATCCAGTGGGTCACGCCCAGCAACTGGGTATGGTAGCCTTGGAATCGATGATTCTGTAGAGACGACAGGGGCTGACAATTGGAAATCGCCAAAGTCATCATCATCATCATCGTATAGGTCGAACGAGTCAGAATCATCTGTGCTCGAGTTTAGTCGTTGTGCAGCGTTGGCCTCACCCTCATCGATAAAATCGAATTCATCATCAAACGAGCTAACAGTTGGCTCTTCTGCCATAGCTAAGGTTGAGAACGAAATCAGAAGTGATGCGCCAAAAAGATTGCTTATAGATGTCATGAAAATCCCCACTTGAGTGCCTTGAATGGGGCATATTAGTCGAACTTTTTGACTTTACCAAACATTTTTTTTGCATTTGAGCACCTTGTTGAACGTGAATCGAGCCATGCGAGCCTATAGGTGATAGCGTGTCGGGAATCTTTTTTTATTTGGACCTGTCTTTTGAGCAATCCTTACCTAGAATCGTGGAGTAATCGTCGAGGCAACAGGCGTAAAGAGGGGCTCTTGGGTCCCATGCTTTCGTTCGCGATGCCCATTTTGGCAGTGGCCGTTGCTGCACCGTTTGTCTCTCCGGTCTTTTTGGGTGCTTCTGAGCAAGGATACAATGCCACTGTAGTCTCTGGCTTGTCTATGCGTCTTGGGTGGCTTGCCTGTGCTGCGATGTCCTTGCACACATACACTGCACTTCTTCGGGACAAAGAGCGTAAGGTTTTGGACCCTCACCCAGCTCAGCCGACCAATCTTCTAGCCTACCTCCTAATTAGGACGGCCTATGAGAACTTATCACTGTTATTAGCTGGCTTGGTGTTTATGTGGCCCATAGCTACAGAGTCAATGGAGTCATGGTTGATATGTTCAATTGTGGTAACGGGAGGATGGACTGCTGGTTTGTTTTTGGGGTTTCCGATTCATCTCGGTAGTGTCTGGGCCGCTGAAAGTCCTAGGCTTTCTGGGCTGATGGAGATGCTTAGGGGCTCCAATCCTAGAATGCATGCAGCTCTTATTTATGCACCAGGGCTTGTGTTAGCTGTGGGAGGGGTGAGCGTCTGGGCTGCATCTAGCGCGGCGTTATCTTTGATTGGAGGGCCAGGACTTCACCCAGCCTTTATTTTGGTACCTTTTGCAGTCTCTGGCTTAGCCGTGTCTATAATGCCGGCGTTAGCCAAGAAGTCACACTTTAGAGCTACATTGGTTTTAGCCGAAATAGACGGTTGGTATGCTCAGCTAGAACAACCAGATGAGGAGCGATTAGTCTACATGGAGTGGCTAGCTGTAAGGCTCCCTTATTCCCTAAAAGAGATCTCGTTACGCGAACTCAGGCATGGTTGGAGAAGTCTTCGTTCTTGGATCAACGGAGGTTGGCTTATAGGCTTCGTGTGCGCAGCCGCTGGCTGGAGCGACTCACCCGATGCTTGGATTGTTGCTGGAACCCTCGCGGGTGGAGGGATGGTGGTTGTAGGTGGGATCGCGATCAAGCTAGCCTCCAACAACCCAAGCTGGTTGGAGAGTTCGTTGCCCCTCAACTTGAGGGTACAGTCTTTGGTTAGGTTTGTTGTAGTGTGGCTTTGGCTTCAAGGGGTCATTTTACTACCCGTATTAGCGGTTTGGGTGAGACAAGACCTAGTGGCAGCAATACACCTCGCGGTCTGGACCGAATTATTCGCGTTAGCGATAGCGCTCGTAGGGGTCTATTCATCTCGCTTGTTATCAAGAGGATGGGGGCTATATGTCCCTGTATCCTTAGCTATATGGGCCATGTCAGTAAAAGGGATAACGCCATGAGTGCAATAATTATAAAGAATTTAGAGAAGAGATATGGCAGGGTTGTTGCTGTTGATGGCATTGACCTAAAAGTGGAGCCTGGAGAATTAGTGGCCTTTATTGGCCCTAATGGGGCCGGGAAGTCGACTACGCTAAAGATGTTGACGGGTCAGTTGATACCCACTTCTGGCGCTATAGAATTAGGTGGCGTCGATGTCCTGCTTGAGCCTGGTAGGGCCAGAGAGAAGATGGGGTATGTGCCTGAGGAGCCAGCTCTATATGACTACCTAACAGCCAGAGAGTTTTTGGAGTTTGTGGTCTCTGTAAGAGGTGAGGGTGATATTGAGTCAGCCTTAGAGTTTACCCAATTAGGTGAGGACGCAGATAGGTTGATAAGGGAGTACTCTCAAGGGATGAAGCGCAAAACAGCCCTGGCCGCTGCGGTTGTATCTAAGCCTGAAGTTCTGATATTAGACGAGGCTTTAAACGGCCTCGATCCACCCTCTGCTGTGAGGGTTAAGAGGTACCTCAGGTCTATGTGTGACTCTGGGACAGCTGTAATTTTGTCGACCCATGTTCTCGATACTGCCGAGCGTATAGCCGACAGGGTAGTAATGATCTCCAGTGGTAAGATAGTTGCTGATGTTTGCGCTGAGGAATTGCATGGGCAGACCTTAGAGCAGGTATTCCTAGAGCGGATAGGGCAGACAGATGAAAGGAGTTCCTCTTGAACGATAAGATTTTGGCGCTGCGCAAGGAGTTGGACCAGATTGATCGGGAGCTTCTAGAGAAAGTCGCAGATCGTATGCGTATAGTGGGCAGGATCGGTGCAGAGAAGGCACGCGACGGCAGAGCTCTATTTGATCGAGATAGAGAGAAGAGAGTTAGAGATGCTTCTCTAGCACATGCAGCGGATTTGGGCGTTGATGTGGGTGTAGCAGACCAATTAATGAGTCTTCTTCTAGGCGCCTCTCACTCGACTCAGGCCAAGGTTGTGTCTTTAGCTAGAGAACCAAAAAGGATTCTTATTGTCGGCGGTGATGGCGGAATGGGTAGGCTGTTTTCAAGCCTGCTTAGAGGAAGGGGTCATATAGTAGACTCATATGATCTTGGTGATGAGCGCCAATTAGGCGCCGTTGTTGGGGCTTCGGATGTAGTCATTATTTCCGTACCAATGTCCACTGTTATTTCAGTGGTGCGAGAAGTGGCGAAGCACATGCGCCCTGACAGTCTTTTGTGCGACATTAACAGTCTAAAGAGTGATGTGTGCTCTGCTCTATCCGAATACGGGGGCTTTGAGGCTATTGGTCTTCACCCTATGTTTGGTCCTAGTGTGAGTTCGATGCGGAGACAGCGTGTTGTCTTATGCCCAGTCCGTGATGGCGCTCTCGGGGAGTGGCTTAGGGAGGAATTGGGTGAGTTGGGTGCCGAACTAATTGAGACCACGCCTGAGAATCACGACAAAATGATGTCGGTAGTTCAGGTCTTAGTTCACTTCAACACAGTCGTTATGGGCGAGGCATTAAGGCTCTCCGGTGTTGGTGTAAGGGAGAGCCTTGCTTACACGAGTCCTATATATCGTCTAGAGATGGCTTTTGTTGGGCGACTATTTACACAAGATCCTGAGTTGTATGCCCAGATACTTATTCAAAACCCCCGTGGCGCAGAAATGCGCGATAACTTTATAGAGAGCGCCAAACGAATCTCTAGTCTCTTGGATTCATCCGATGATGAGGCTTTCGTGAAGTTGTTTTGTCAGACAGCTGAGTGGTTTGATGAGTTTGGAGCAGAGGCTATGGCTTTGTCTGACACTGTAATAGACGGAATTGTTTCTAGAGCATGAAGCCACTGTTTAGCTGGTTTTTAGGAAGAAAAGCCATAAGTCTGGTGTCGACATCGTGCCGGAGATAAGGAAAGTGGAAAACTTAGAGTTGTTCTGGTAGAAGATAAGAACAATGTTGAGGTGACAATGTCAGTCGGTAAGATGGTCGGGTTAGGTATGCTGGTAGCGGGTGGTGCCGCTGCAGCCTTTTATTTCAATCAACCAAGTGAGAGCCGACTGGATAGTCTAGCTCGCCATTCACCCGATGGCACAGTTGCTCTTATGGCTATCGATGGTCTTGACGAGGTGGCTGAGCTTTCGGCTTCAGCGTTAGCTGCACTGGACAACCTTCCTCCATTTTTACTGGGGCTCGTGCCCTCAGAGGTAACGGATGGTCTGTTGGGAGGAGTCCCGCGTATACAAGAGGTGTTAGGGTTTGACCCAGCAGAGGATGGAGCTCTAATTCAGACAGGTTTAGACTTTTCAAACCCTTGGGGGTTGTCTGCTGTTGAGGGGGAAGTTGCAAGTGGTGTGTTGGTTCACATTCCTGTTTTGGATGTGGATAAAGCGCTCGGTTTTGTTGAGCGTATATTAAACGCGTCGGGTACCAGTACTGACTGGACGGAAGCATCTGGTACGAGGGCTATGTCAATTGAAAATGGGGCCCTGCTAGCCCCATACGACGGTTATTTAACCTTGGTAATCGTGGATGACGGTAACCTGCCTAGCGCCATTGGGCTTTACGATCTTATGGTCTCTGGCTCCAACACATTTGTAGACTCAGCAAGCTATAGAAATATATCTGAAGCAATCGGCGATGAGTGGTCATTTGTTGGCGTCATAAGCGAAGATCCATTTGTCTCTGATGTACCAGCCTGGTCAAGTTTTGGGCTAGGTGGTGTTGGGCTAGCAGTGATTGGTGGGGATACGGAATTAGGGTTTAAGGGTGTGATAGGTGTAGATGAGTCATCGAGCCTGAGAGGATATGTTAGCTCTATTGATGGTGCTGATACTCTAGGTCACCGTCTTCCAGGAGAGCCTGTGGCTCTTAGTAAGTTTGCCTTGAACCTAGGTGCTTTGGTTGAAATGCCTGAGTTGGCTATGGTGCTAATGCTAGCAGAAAGCACTGGCGGCCTGGATGTAGCCTCGCTCCTTAATAGCCAAGCAGGCCCTTTCTGGAGCGCTGTTACAGGTGACGGTGTTAGCTGGAACCATGTCAGCTTATCTGAGACATCTCATGTTGAACAAGGTCTAGAGATGGTCTGTCCGCTCATTGACGGGAGCATGCAATCACTCTCAACTGGCGAAAGGTTTTGTGTATCAGAGATGCTTCTGTCGGGGGTAATAGACGAAGCTCTCTTAATAGGTACTGGTGAGGGTGCTTTACAGGCACTTCAGCAACAAGGTGCGCCAGGTTATTTATCACAGTTGTCTTCAGCACAAAATGGAGTTTCAAACTCAAACGCCCTCTATTCGACGGTCGTAAATTTGAATGGTGTTGTTGATACGGTTTTAGCTGAACCTGCGATAAATCAGGAGCTAGGTATGGCCGGAATGCTAGCAATCGGTGCATTGCGGTCGTATGTCCCTGACTACCTAAGGATGGATATGGAGGTAAACCGCCAGACTTTTGAGTTCACACTCTCTGTTGAGAATGAAGATGATGATATGCCATCTGGGGCAACTGCTGTAGCGGGGGCAGGTTTAATAGCAGCAATGGCAGCTCCTTACATAATGGAATCTATAGAAGGGCTTGATGATAGTTTGGAGGAGGTAGAAGAGGCTTCATATGAGAGGATATTACCACCACCTCCTCCTGCCGAAGCTACCCAGCCCCTAGGTAAAGAGGGCACCACAGGTAAATAGCTGGTTTAGACCTAGACTAAGAGAGTGAGAATACTCTGTCGATTAACATTGGACTGAGCCATTACTGCTAGTGCGGCCTGCTGGATGGTTTGCTGCTTTGTGTACTGGGCTGACTCATAAGCGTAGTCAGCGTCAACAATGTTGCTATAGCTAGTAGTTAGGTTGGCACTGTATGTCTCAAGATTAGATATGTTTGAGTCGAAGCGGTTCTGGGTAGCTCCATAGGTTGAGTTGTAGCTGTTAATTGAGTCAAGTGCCGTGTCTATTCGGGTAATGGCTGAACTTGAGGCAGTGGTCGTAGCTACCGAAAGCGCGTCTATTCCTAAGTTAGCTGTCTTTAGTGATCCAAACTTTATATTAACTTGATCGTTACTACTTCCGTTCATTCCAACCTGGACAGCTATGGAGCTGGTTGACCCGTCTGTTAGGGATATGTCATTGAAGCTTGTGTTGTTGGCTAGTCTTTCTACCTCTTCTACAATAGAATCGAGTTCACTCTGGAGATTTGTTCTCTGTGTGCTTGTTAGGGTCGATGATGAACCTTGGACTGCTATCTCACGCATTCTCTTGGTAAGGTCACCAGCTGATGTTGTTGCCCCCTCGGCGGTCTGTACAAATGATATCCCGTCGTTAGTGTTTCGTATTGCCTGGGTTGTTGACCGGCTCAGAGCGTCAATACTCTCGGATAAAGCGTAGCCTGCAGGGTCGTCAGCAGCTCGATTTATTCGACGGCCAGAACTCATCCTCTCAGTTGATAGATCTAGTAGCCGGTTAATTAGCGATAGATTCGCGTAACTCGGCGTGTTTGTGTTTATGGTCAGCGCCATCTATACAGCCTCTATAATTTGCCCAGCCCCCGTCCATAGGGTGCACTGGTATATTGTATCACGAGATCTGGAGTACTGTAATTAGCTTATTGGGGTAGAACCATAACGCCGTTGGTATTTATCGATACTGATAGTGGGGCATAAACGGGGTCGAGGACAGATGAGTCCCATAGAGTGTGTGGAGGAGGAGGAGGAGCGCCTATACCCGCTATTTCGGTCTCTTTCATACTTTGAGTCGTTGCAGATAGCGCTGATGTTGCCGCCCTACATATTTCAGCAAGCTCCCTACCTTGGTGATTCTGTTCCAAAGCGTATATTTCCGGTATTCTGCTCTCATCACCATGTGTTGCGATTTGGAAGAGAATTTTTCGCATGTCATCAATGGGCCGCCTAGCTGCCTGAGAAAATGTTGCGAGTAGTGGCTCTATTGATGTGCGGCTGTTGATAACGACTATAAGATCTATAACAGAGCTCCATGCGTTTGGGTGCCGCTCTTCCGCTAGTCTTCTATATAGGGTGGGCAACAGCCCTTCGTGTGTGTGCTGCAGCAGAGCGGTCGCTGCGGCAGCTCTTACATTGCCCTCTACGTCTGATGCTAGAACTTCCTCCAATCTTGGTGCGATAATCGAGCCTGGTAGGTTGTGGTCCGCCAACGCCTCTGCACAGTGCGCTCTCATCCTTGTGTCAGGGTCATTAAGCAAGGCTAAGTGGCTCTGCCAAAGGTGTGTGTGCTGAAATAATTCTGAGACGTGGTGCCCAGCCAATCTAACGGAGCGAGGTGCTTCACCATCAATTGATATCAGTAAGGGGACATCTGCTAGATGGTTCATCTGGAGTGACGCTATTGCGTCAATTATCGGGACAGTAATCTCTTCGGGGAGAGTTCTGTATTGAACAACAAGCAAAGGGACAGCTCTAGCTATCAATTCAGGGGCTACTGGAATAAGTATATTTAAAGATTCTACTCTAGCGGGGGTAGGTACTCGATTGTTCAGTAGAAGGCTTTGCAGTTGTCCATGTGCTCGCTGTCCGCCGATGCTACTGAGAGCCTCGACACTAGCTATACATACAGCGAGAGAGCTATCGCTGGGACACCGCTCTCCTAGGGGGGCTATGGCCTCATCAGCCCTTCTTTCTCCTAGTATGCGAGCCGCATCCTCTCGCTTAGACTCTCTCGTATGATTCTCTAAGATCTCAATAAGCTCGGCGTTTGATTTTCCCTCTAGGGACCAGGCCATGGCATTGGGTGCGAAGATGGAGCCTATCAGCATAAAGGCAAGTACCTTACGGGTTGTTTTTTGGATCATGTAACGAATACCTCCCTTTTTCATAAGCTAAATAACCAGTTGGCTACTGGGGTTATTGCTAACTTTTTGGTTCATCCCAAAAACCTCTTTCATCACCGTCACTTCGACAACACCAATAGAAGGCCTCCGTGGTGCTGACATGTACCCAGTCTCCTTCAGCATTGAGTGCTATGTACCCAGCTTGGCAACCAGCTAGATTGAGATCTTTTAGCACTCTATCTGCAGTTTCACTCATCGATAGCCCCATGTCTAACATCGTCGCAACCTTGACGGCTAAGCCAGCTTCAACGATATCTTCCCCAATCCCAGTGCATGTGACCGCCGAAAACTTAGTCGCGAAGTTTGCTGCGACTGTTGGTGTGTCACTGACTCGCCCGACAGTCTCAAAACCTCTTCCACCAGTGCTGGTCGCTGCTGCGAGGTTTCCAGCGGAGTCTAGGGCAATAGCGCCTACAGTACCTGTCGAACCAGAGACTTTTCTCTTCCACTCTTCGATTCTTCGTGGTGTCCTTACATCTAGAGCCTCTAGTCCCAGAGCCCTCCACTTGGCGTCAGCGCCCTCGCCAGCAAGTACCCTGTCTTTATCCTCCAGTAACTTCCTGCATAAAACTATAGGGTTCCTAAGGCCCGTAACGTTAACAACTCCAGAAAAACGGCCCCGGTCCCCGTCCATAAGGCTTGCTGACATTCTTGCTACTCCGTCGCTCTGTAGCTTACTTCCCACCCCAGCGTTGAAAAGAGGGTTGTCCTCCAACAGAGATACAGCGTGAACTGTGGCAGCCCTTGCCCCAGCATCTATTAGGGTAGGCCAGCACCGTGTTGCGATGTCGGATATAGCTTTAGAAATCTCTTTTCTAGTGGCATCATCAGTGCCAATTCCCGCCCCGCCGTGGATTATGATTTTGGTCATTCAGACCTCCAGTCCCTCTCTGATTAGCTGAGCGTATTTCCCTTTCTGGCGGATCAACGCCTCGTGATCACCTTGCTCTATTATTTTACCTTGTTCCATGACTACGATGCAGTCAGCTTTCGAAATAGTGGAGAGCCTGTGAGCGATTACCATGACAGTTTTGTTCTCAAAAAGCCTGTTAGTAGCCTTTTGGATTAGCGCTTCTGTAATAGAGTCGACCGATGCGGTTGCTTCGTCCAAGATTACAACCTCGGGATTAGCAGCCATAGTTCTAGCGAAGGTTAATAGTTGACCCTCTCCAGCTGATAGAGCTCCATTGTCTCCATAGAGGTTCTGGTCCCAGCCATCTGGTAGAGCTTCTATAATAGTGGAAGCACAAGATGCTTCTGCGGCTGAAAATAGATCTTCCTCTGTGGCCTTATTTAGTCCTACATTGAACCTTACAGTGTCTGGGAAAAGATGTACATCTTGTGGGACCGATGTGATGTGCGTCCTAACGGACCTAGGAGAGAGCTCCCTAAGCTCATCGCCATCTATGGTGATGGAGCCTGTGTATCCGTCGTATGTCCGCGTTAATAGTCTGGCTAATGTGCTTTTGCCGCTACCAGTTGCGCCAATGAGAGCGATTACCTGCCCAGAATCTATATCTAGGTCTATTCCATGGAGTATCTCAGGGCCATTACCATACGAGAACCTCAGATCTCTTATTTTAATATTGCCCTTTGGCTTGGATAACTCTTTGGTTCCCTCGGAGATTTTCTCTCCACGCTCTAATAGTGAGAAGATACGGTCAAGGGCAATGGTTGCTCTCTGGATGATCGAAATTTTTCCAGCAAACTCTCTGAGAGGCCTGAAGAGCCTATCTATATAGTCAATGAACGCCACCATTAGGCCTGCAGAAACACCTGTCGCGGCCTCCCCTCCGCTACCGTACCAGAGCATCATCGCTATGCATAGCATGCTAACTCCATCGACAAAGGAGTACATGAGTGCGTCGTAACCATTCGATGTGATGCAGGCGTTCCTGTATGTGCTGTTTCTCTTTTGAAATTCCTCTTCTGTCTGTGCTTCCGCGTTGTTGAGTTGTATAGCTTCTACACCGGCGATATTTTCTGCTAACCACCCGTTCATACTAGCTAGACTATCCCTGGATATGGCGTAGTAGTGCCTTAGTCGCTCTCTACAGAAAGAGAGCACCCACATAAGCGGTGGCGCTGTGATTAGAAGTATTAGTGAGAGCTTCCAGTTGAGTGAAAACATTACCCCAAGCACCCCGAATATCATCAGCATGTCCAGAACAATAGCGACCATTCCAGCTGTTAGGGCATTTCCTAAGGCCTCTACATCGCTAGTAGCTCTTGTTAGCAATACTCCAGCAGGTTCTCTGTCAAAGAAACTCGCTGACAGGCTTGTTAGGTGCCTGTAGATTCCCGCCCTAAGGCGCTTAATGGTTCTTTGTCCAGCGATGGTTAGGCTTATGGAGTAACCACCTTCCACTAAGTAGCGGGTAGTAACAGCCGCTAAAAAGATAAGGGCTATTTGGGTCAACCCGCTTGACCCGTCGGCTGTAAGGTGGTCGTCTATTGCTACCTTTACGATATAAGGTTGTGCCAGGCTAGACACCATCACAATTGGGGTTAGGATTAATGCCAATATGAATAGATTAAGATCTGGTTTAGCATAGGGCCAGATTCGCTTAAGCGCTTCAAGGGTTGATAGACTATTCTTCATTGTCGACCTCCCCTTTTTGGTGTAGGAGAGCCTCTCGATATGGCCCCGGAGTATTCGCTAAAGTCTCATGATCACCAACTGCTACTAACCTTCCATTATCCAGGACTAAGATCTTGTCAGCGTGGGCAAGTGCGGAGATTCGGTGAGAGACAATGATAGTGGTAGGCTGAGTTCTAGAGCTAGAGCCCTCGGAGGTTCCCGCGGCTCTAATAGTTTCTATGAGCCTTCTCTCGGTCTCGTGGTCAACAGCTGATATAACGTCGTCCAGTAACAAGAGGTCGTAGCTCCTGTGTAACCCTCGAGCTAGGGAAACTCTCTGGCGCTGTCCACCTGAGAGCATAATCCCACGCTCACCTACGGTGGTCTCTATCCCCTCTGGGAGTGCACATAGGTCTGACCAAAGCGATGCTCGCCTGGCAGCGCCCTCCACTAGGTCAGCTTCCTCTGAGTCTAAGATAGGAGCCATTGAGATATTCTCAGCGATGCTTCTGGAGAACAAGTATGGCCGCTGTCTCACATATGAGAGTTGTTCCCGCCACTTGTATAGGTCCAAGTTTGTGATGTCATCTCCGTTTACGAAAACAGTGCCGCTGGGTGGGTTCCAGAGTCTTGACAACAGTCTTAGAAGGGTAGTCTTGCCCGCACCCGTCCTCCCAAATAGACCAGCGACAGATCCTGACTCTATTGAGAAGCTTATGTCATCTAAGGCCAACCGTCTTGGACCTGATTCGAGTGAGAGATTTTCGTCTACATCATCAGATTCATATGAGAAAGATAGGTTTTCGACCTCTATGCTAGGTGGTGTCCCCTTATGTGTTTTTATTGGGTCATCCCCCTCAGGTCTGTCTGGCGTGCTGTACATAATTTCATTCAGTCGCGTCAGGCTGACATACCCTCTCTGCATAATTGAGACTAGCCAACCCAAGCTTCTTAGTGGGACAACCAACAGACCTACATATGTGATGAATGCGACTAAATCGCCTATTGAAATGACACCCGCCTGTACCATCCCTCCACCTTTCAAGAGCAGTCCGAAGATAGCTAGGCCACCGCCCATTGGCAGCAATGGGATGATGAAGGCTCGAATTTTGGCTGCTGTAATTTGTGAGCCATAATAGCTGTCGTTTTTGTTGTTGAAGCGTATCATCATCGCTTCTTGTGCATTAAATCCCTGTACCGTCTGTATGCCTCTTAGTGTTGAGAAGATATGGTCAGACAGATCTGCTAATTGCCGCTGTATCGTCTTGAAGAGAGAATAGAACTTCCGTATTCCTGGCTGAACTATGGCTAAGGTAAAGAAAATTGGTAGCAGGGTGTACCAGGTGAGTTGAGGTGAGATCGACCACATAGCACTACCAGCTAAGATTACGGCCAATGTCACGTTTATTACCTGTAGTCCACCAAACCCAATCATAGCGCGCAGGTGCGTTATGTCGTTGGATGACCTTGATACTATGTCTCCTGTCTGAAAATCGGCGTAGAATATAGGCTGAAGCTTTAGGAGGTGAGATAGAAGGTCGGCACGTAGCTTGTGCTCTAGAAGTCTTCCAGGAGTGAAGAAAAGCAACCTTGACAGGGTCCTGGCGAATATGGTTCCCGCGCCAAAGAGCGCGATCATGTAACCAGCCTTTGTGACTACTTCAGGGTCTGTAGACAAGGCATCAACAGCTACACTCAACTGCAGGGGTACCTGTACTGCGAGCCAATTTGTTAGCGTTAGGAATAAAAATCCAAACAGATACCAGTGCAGATAAGGCAATGCGTATTTTCTAAGAAATCTACCTACCTGACTCAAGAGTTACCCTCACCTCGTTTTGCAGTGTCTACTAGAAAACGTCCAGCTAAAACATCTCGACCTAGCCTTAGTGAGATAGGGCCAGATGTCGCGGTTATCCTAGCAGCAACCTGTAGTAGTTTCCCTTCTACCTCAACCGATAGAGAGACAACAGTACTGCCCTCTAGATCCATCGCTGGCATGTCAATTGTGTCTTGTCCTAGCTCAAGAGCGATCTTCCCAGCTACTGTTTGTCGAAATGTGCCATAGAGGGTTGAGTGGGGGCTATATGTGTCACACTGTACTTTAACCCTGTGAACCTTCCACTGGGGTAGTGAACAGTATGTTTGCCATGGGACCACTGAAATTCCATTGGCAGTATATCTAGAATCTTCCTTGGGTTTTTTAGCTGTAGTCTCTGCTCCACTAGGTTCATCATTTAGGGGTTCTGTCATCCATTCGAACCTCTCTTTTTTATCGCTGCTTACAATGTCGTCAGAAGTTTTCTCCATAGCTGCACTCTGTTCATCACTGGAGCACGAGGGGGCTATATTTATTAGTGATCTCTTTTCTTCTTTGGACATGAACGATGAATAACCAAACTGAAGTAGAGTTGCCCTGTTTTTTGGTTTGATGTTCGTTGGTTTCTGGCATTAGTATGTTTAGATGTTTCTTTTTCTCTTCACCATTTTTTCTGTGTTTGCGAGCCCGCTGGATGACATTAGAACACTCAGTGACTTTTCACCTAGGGTCGCGGGTACTGTGGGAGGAGCACAGGCGCAATCTTGGGCCTTAGGCCGCTTGGCTGAAGAGGGCTACAGGGCGAGGTTAACTCAAGGCCCCTTAGGCGCTCGGTCAGCTGTGGCCTGTCAGCGTGGTAGGGGCCCAGCGGTTTGGTTAATAGCTCACTCTGACACGGTGGCTGAAGAGACCCCAGGGGTTATCGATAACGCTGCTGGCGTAGCGATTCTACTGGAGGTCGCTGGCAGGATTCAGGGTCAAAGCTTGAGGACACGAGCCTGTTTTGCTGTGACAGATGGAGAGGAGAGGGGACTTCATGGCGCTAGGGTCTTGGCTAACAGTCTCTCTGGAGACGACACTCCTTCCTTGGTAATCGCGCTAGAATTGCTTGGTCAGGGAGAGGTGGTCGCGATGGGCCTCGGTGATTCTTGGGGTTACGAGGGTCTCTCTTGGCTCTCAAAAAATGGTGTTTCATTACCTTATGACTATAGGGTCTATTCAACTCTCTTCCCCTCGCAAGAACGCTCAGACCACCGACCTTTTGCAGAGCTAGGAATCCCTTCATTGTTGATCATGGGTAGGCCCCCAACTGGTATATATTGGCCTTATCACACGAGCCAAGACGGATACAAAAACCTTCAGCCAGATACAATTACGGAGGCTGTTGATATTTTAGAGCGTCTGTTGAAAAGTGGCCCGCCAGCGCCCTCTAGAGACCCCGCTTTTGAATTGCCATTACTCCCGATTGTAATTCCAGGTGAGGTGACTTGGGCAATTGTAGGTTTGGGAATCTTGTCGGGGATTTTTGTGGGCTTTAGGCATTGGAAACAGAGTTTCTTGGGCCTAGGTGTAGCTATTCTGGCTACTGGTGTTGGTTGGATGGCGGGCAGCCTTACGGGGTTTGGAAAGCCAATAGACGCCGCCTTGTCTGGCCCAGTGATGTTGGCATGGTCGATAGCAGCGTTTGCAGTACTAATGAATGCCCCTAAACAGAATCATGGAATTGAAGGGGGTGCTCTCGCATCGTCATGGCTAGCTATCGGTGTCGCGACGGTTCACCCCCTGCTCGCTCTACCTTGGGCAATTACAGCACTTAGTTTGGCCTCTTCAAGAAGGTTTTGGCCTTCAATGCTTCTTATTCTTCCGTTCTCTTTGTGGGTATGCAGTGGTGAAACATGGAGAGAGTTTATGTTTCACGGCTTGCTTCCACCAGAGTTAATATGGTGGATGCCCGCCACATGTCTGGCAATATGGCCGATCGCTTGTGCGATAATGTCTATTCCTAGGCAGCGAAGCCCGTTAAGGGATCTTCTTATTGCTATAGCTATGTCAGGAGTAATCTTATTCGGCTTCTTTTCTGAGCCATATTCAGAAGAATTCTTCGAGAGAACAGAGTTAACACCTCCTTTGGTTCCGATTCGGGATACGGTAGACTAATGAGTATATTAAAAGGATTGATAAGAGGCGTTAAGGGTAGAGCTGTTGCGGAGATCCAGTCTGTGCCGCGCCGAACCGCCAAGCGATTGACTGGTGTTGAAACCGTTACAGAGTCTGTCACAGTAGTCTCTAAGTCTGGCTATAAGATTGCGGCTAAAATACATCGCCCAACTCGGGAAGGGCCCTATAAGGCCGTTCTGCTTGTCCCAGGTACGAACGATCCTGGTGACGTGTTTATGCGTTGGGGGCAACCTATCAATGCCTTAGAATTGGCGGCTATGGGGCTTATGGTTATGACCTTTGATCCCGCTGGTAGAGGTGAGTCATGGGGGGAAGAGGACTATGGCGGGGAAGAGCATCAAGATGACGTAATAGCGTCCTTAAAATACCTCTCAGATCTTGGTGAGACAGAGGAAATTGGAGTCGTCTCTATATCTTTAGGCTTGGCCATGGCTTGTGGGGCCTTGGCTAACCTGCCAGATGGTGTTGATGTTGGGTGGTTTGTCGATTGGGAGGGGCCCTGCGATAGAGAGATAATCACTGCTGGTGGTTCAATGATGGCACCAGCAATGGGGCACTCAATCAACGATGATGTCTACTGGAGACCGCGAGAGGCACTAAAGCATGTTGGCTTAATAAAGTGCGGATATCATAGGCTTCAGGCCGTTCCAGACCATGCTCAACCTAAAGAGACACGGCACGCAACCAGGATGATGCAGGAGGTGTCTACGGGGGAAGCCTCTTGGTTCAAGATAAACAACCACCCGAAGGGGGCCCTCCCCGAGTCTATTGATTGGTTGCGTCCAGGTAGATTGGCCGCAAATAGAGCGATCATTGCGGCCATCCAAGAGGCGATAGGATCTAGCTAAAGTCGAAGCCAGCCTCACCGATGTGTAATTCAAAGTAGTAGTGAGGTACCCATGACAATTACTCTAATTGCCCTAGGTGTCACGATAGCCATTATGGCTATAGTTGCATCTAATAGAGAATCCCAAACGCGTCAGAATGCGGCTGTGAAAGGCGCTCATGTTCATCGATTAGCCACCATTGGCAATATAAGTGCAGAGGCGGCCCACGAGATGCGAGGCCCTTTGTCTGCATTACTTTGTCTTGCGGAGGAGCTAGAGGGTTCTGGTGTAGATCCAGAGTTAGTGTCGACCTTACGGGAGGCTACATCTGGAATGTGTAGACTTACAGATGATATGGGTAGGCTTTCCCGTAAATCATCATCTATTGGGGTCTGTAAGATGGAGGATGCTGTAGATTCTGCTGTACGTATGGCTGCAGCTCGCCTTAGGGGGGTCACAGTTGTGCAGTGGGTGACTGGTCTACCGCCAGCGTCGATTAGCCAGGAGTCACTCATACAGGTCATAACTAACCTATTGTTGAACGCTGGTGATGCTCTAAAGGGACAGAAAGACGCAAGGGTTAGGATTACTGCGAGGGTTGACTCTGGCCAACTTCTGTTGTGTGTGGAAGACAACGGGCCTGGTGTTGATGCAGCCCATACGGAAGATATTTTCAAAGCTTATGAGACGACTAAGGCCGAAGGTAACGGAAGTGGTCTAGGTCTATCTATCTGCAGAGATCTAGTGGATTCCATAGGCGGCTCATTAAATCATGCTCCTGGTGTTCTGGGGGGCGCCTGTTTTGCAGTCAGGCTCCCAATCGCCGAAGCTGAGAAACTCGCAGCATAGTTAGTGGTCTTATATATCTAGCTTTTAGCTCGCCTCTTTCGTTTGACCTTGCTGACTGTGCAGGGAAAACCTGTAAGGACAGTGGCGCCGCTCAGTTCGTCCCTGTCTAAGTGGCTTACGAGTTGGTTGGGCTTTAGTGAACCATCCCAGCTTATATTTACTGACTTGGGGTTTAATGACTCGTCCAGCTTTACCTTGCCTGTAATTTCTCCATGTGCAGTAGATATTACAACCTTAGACCCGTCCTTGAACTTTAGGTCGGGGTGGAGGGTAATGTAGCCGTCGTGGCCACCAGACGTTGTTACAGCGAAGAGTTCGCTTTTATCTTGGCTTGGGGGAGATAGTTGATTGACCCCTTGGGCAAGCGCTACAGGTGCTAGGTCTATTTTCTCATTGTTGGTTGTCACCCTTCGGTGTGCTCGGTCGCATTCGCCTTTCTCTATGCCGTTTGGTGCGGCCTTAAGAGATTCAATGTCGGAATCTATTGTCCACTTCAGCGCCCAGTCGGTAGCTTTAGCGACATTACCCCTCTGTAGCCATTTGGCCATTAAGCTAAGGTGAGACCCCCATGGGTTTGAAAACCAGGTTTTTGGTAGCACTTTGAATAGACCCTGAATGATCTCTTCGTCGTCTTTTTGGTTGCCATTTTTCTCCAGAACTTTGGTGCAGACGTTACTCGCAGCAAAAGGCAGGAGTGGGGAGTCAAATAGTCGGTTTGCATCGCGCTCCCACATGTTTGTTGCAGGTAGAATATAGTCAGCTAGCTCAGTAGTTTCCGTGTGTTGGTGCTCTATACAGACTAGGGTATCCAATTGACTCAATTTATCTCTTACCAGTTTTGGGCTGGGTAGGGAGGTTACTGGGTCAGCTCCAACAACAATCATTGACTTAAGATCTGTGTCCGCGATAGCCGTGGCAGGGGTCTGCAATAGCGTCTTCATTGAGTTAGAATTCGGACTGTCTGGAGCATTAGAAGCGGGAAATGATGCCATTAGTGGGTGGAGATCAATGGGGCCAACTGCTTCATAGGCACCACCAGGTCGAAGCAGGTTTGCTGTTAGTGCGTGGATGAGATGCCACGCCCAGGCTGCGACCAGTGGATGAGGGCCCCTAAGTAGGGCTTGGCTCCTAATTAAGCAAGCCATCGGTGCCCTTGAAAAGGCTAGTGAGACCCCAGATAGCTCTTGTGATGTCACGCCGCAGATCTCTGAGACAACCTGTGGCGTCCACTGCTCAAGCCAAGCCTTAGCCTTGTCAAAGTTGATACAATAGTCTTTGACATACTGCTCATCAATCCACTGGCTAGTGACTATAATGTTGCACATCCCCAATAAGAAAAAGACCTCAGTGCCAGGGTTTAGCATTACATGCTGATTAGCCTCTTCCGACAGTTTAGTGGCCTGTGACGCGACGGTAAACAGCTTCGCGCTTCTCCGGCTTTTTTGAATGTGGCGTAGGGCTTGGAGGTGAACTCGACCCTTCTGTAGTGGTCCCCATCCCATAGTGTCTTGCTGGCAGTCACCTAATAAAACTGTGACATGAGCTCGGCCTGGATCAGACTGTAGCGGGACGGGCCAGCCGAGCATCTGTTCTGACGCTACAAGAAGAGGCCCTCCGTGCGCAGGTAGGTTTGAGAAGAGGTTTGGTGTACCAACCCCAATTGCCAAGCAGGCCGCTCCGATCGCGGCGTTGTGGTTTGTTGAAATGGGTGTGCCAGCGAGAACCCCAAGTGATTCTGGGCCGTGGCTCCTAATGGAATTACTTATGTCGGCCCCGATCTCTTCATAAGCTTGTTCCCATGTGATCTCTTTCCACCCAGAGCCCGATCGTTTAAGCGGACTAGTTATCCTGTCCTCGCTGTGGGTAAAATTAAGGCTTTCCTTTGCATCATCACAGATGTATCCAGCGCTCATTGGGCAGCTTGGATCTCCTGTTACTTCGATGCTCTTACCTTTCCGAGATACAACAACCCCACAACTACCTGAGCATGCGTTGCAGATAAATCTATTGGTTGTATGATTCAAGCTCATTTTAATCCAGGTAGTACGATAGAGATTAGTTTTTGGGTTTTTGGAAGAGGTCCTGATTGCGCATGAATGGCCCGAGCGGCCTGGCCGCTGCGGATATAAGGTATCAGATTTAGTAATAGTTCGTCAGCCTTATGGCCGACTACTGCATAAAACCAAGGTACAACAGGCGACTCCCAGGTGTGATTGAGCGCTTCTGCCGCAGCCTTAATCGCCAGTTGAAAATTGCCCGTTGATAAAATAGCAGCAGCACACTCTACGTGACCTTTTTGCGCAAGGTTGAATAGCGCTTCGAAGTGACCAGCCTCGGCGTGGTCCCAGCAGACAGACTCGAAACAATCAGTATTGATTGCGTGATTTAGGTGTGCTTCCCCAGGAGTATCTTCAAATTTCTCACACAGTGGTAGTACCCACTTAGCACCAGGGTGCCTCCTTACGGCCTCGTTTATGACAATAACAGCGGTCTCTTTGGCGACCTTTGGGTCTTCCTCTTTTCCTAGCTCTATGAGTCGACGGTAAAGCGCCTTTGGTTGCATTGACTTCTCTAATTCAGAGGCAAACCTAAGCGCCTGCCTTACCGCTATAGAGCCTCGCATAGCCTTGGGTCCAACACAGAGCTCGCAGAGGGCTATGGGGTGTTCTGAAGCTAGGGAAGAGTATAGTTCTGACAGGTCCACGTTACTCGTTAGCCCTGCCTTCACCTCCTCAACAAGGACGGGAAGGTCTCTTGGTAGGTTTAGCGCTGAGAAGTCTCCTAAATAGATTTTATTCATCTACTATGACTCCTTTCTTAACAGGTAAAAGTCGAGCTATCTCAAGACCACTAGGTACCTCTGTGGAGGAGATGGAGCCAAAGAAGACAGATCCAGGCTTTTCAAATTCTAGGGCCTTTGGGGCCATGCGAGGGACTCCGAGCTTGTTTACATCGGGCTGGTCTGAACCAGCTAATAATGTGCAGTCGTCAGCTCCCGTGATGCTCCAGATGCTATTAAGTCCTACGGCTGACAGTACACCTTTTTCACCTGAGCGAGCGACCACCATAATCGAGAGGTCTTCACCTAGCTTAGGTCCAAAGTCATGCCTAGGTATGGCCAAAAGGCAGTCCCAGACAGATCTCGTGGCACTTAAGGGGCTGTCCCCTTTAGCTAGATTTAATGCTTTGCGAATAGCTAGGCAGCTCTCCCAGGACTCCTCAGGCCTTAGGCCAGAACCTATGCGCCCAACAATTTCTACATTTAGCGGCCCAAGCTCAACTAAAAGGTAGAACTCACCGCTATAGGGGAGTCTACCTGATGAAGTTCTTAGTGCTGACTTTCTGTGATTGTTCATTAAGATTGTGGTAAAGACTGAAATGAAATGGCTGGGGAGTCTCCTTGCTGTCTTAACTTATTTGGGATAAAGACCAACCACGGAGAGATAATATGAATAACTTGCTTATCACTTTAGGCGGTATCCTGACTGGAACTGGTTTTATGACCATGATTTTTGGCTTTGAGTCAAAAACAAGCACAGCGAACCTTTCCACCTCATTTTCGGAAGCTGGGTACACTGGTTTGGACCAATGGGGGATAACAACAACTGGTCAGATAGGACTCGGATTAGTAATCGTTGGTATTATAAGCATGGCTATAGCTAACCGTGTCATATGGAAAGAGACCGACGGCTACTAAGCGCTCGGATTTCGACCCTAATATTAATCAAATTTTAGTAATTAATGCCAAGTGACAGCCATAAGCGCTCACGGTTGAAAGGCGCGCTAGGGAGACTTTTTCGCCTTGAAGATCCAGAACTTCAGGCTGCAGTCGATGAAATTGAGGAGCATCACCTAGAGGTAGAGAAGAGTCTTGCCGATATGGCCGACATAAAATCTCTTCCCATGGGGGAATTCAACCCTGAAAGTCACCTATCTCCAGCAGTACCGAGGTTGAGAACCCTATTGGTTGCTCTATCTGCCAAGGCTGCGGGTGGAAGCGCTTCTGACTCAAAGGATGTAGCGCAGGTTGCAGAGTTCCTTCACTTGGCAGTACTTATACATGACACTGCTATCGGTCGCCACACTGGAAGGAGGCGCCGAGTTGCCAGGAGACTTCTTGGTGGTGCCGCCCATTGGTTAGGTGGAAACCATCTCACTCTTAGGGCGCTGGAGCTTGCTAGGTCATTACCAGCACCAGAGGTGCTTGGCGAGGTTGTTGAGACAATGAGAGAGCTCTCAGAGGGCCAGGTACTCTCAGAGGAGTTGAGAGATCGAGATGGCACTTACGATGACTATATAGAATATGCAGAGAGTCACGCTGGGGCGCTCTACTCGTTTTGTTCTCGTTCGGGAGGGCACATTGGTCGGGGAGATCGCGCTTCAGTTGGTGCTCTGGGTAGATATGGACGACACCTAGGTGTAGCTTGGCACGCTGTGGACGACCTCTGGTTGTTTGAGCAGGAGACAATTGAGTTTGCCAAGCATGTTGGTAGGCGTATGGCCATGGGTAGGCCTATGTTGCCGATCGTTTTAGCCTTACCCAAGAGGCCAGAGATCGATGCAATAATAGATAGAGTGTGTGATGGCGATGAGTCGGCTTGTGACGAGTTAAAGCTCGCAGTCAGAAGCACAGGCGCTTTAAATGTTACCAGGACCTTGGTAGTTGAGAGATCTATGGCCGCTAAACGATCCCTTAGGGGGCTACCAGACTCTTCTTATCGGGTTCTAATGGACCAGATAGCAGGGGGTATTATGGGAGGCGCTCATTCTGATACAGTATAGTCAGTTTGATAGCCAGTAAATCGGTAGTACCAAGCAGGCCCCTCTTCTCCCTCTTGTGGCGCTGGATTTCTGACTCTAATCATGTAGTGTGCATCCAGTAGCGGGCCTACATTAGATGCATCTGGAAAGGTATCTCCTGAGCCAGTGGTGAGCTCGATCCCGTCTGGGTCGTAGACTGTAACCTCAGGTCCAAAGCTAGACCCTAGGTCTGAGCTAGAGCCCCACAGTTGAAGATAGTGGTCTGCCTTTCCTTGAAACCAGAACCAGTCTTCGTCATCGCTCCAGTTCATTGTTCCCCAGGCTTGTGAGTAACCATACACACTACCATCTGTAGCAGTTGTCCAGTTCACCTCTAGTTCATTGGCGTCCTCTAATGTGTCGTTTGTCTCGCTCTCCTCTTCGTATGGAGAGCCTGAGTCTCCAATAGCAACATATACGAAGAACCAGTGTGAGTCGCCACCCCCGCCATGGCTATCTGAAGCGGCGATGTAGATCTTGCCTCCGTTAACCTCTGGATACACAGCAGCTCCATCAGGACCAAGCCCCTCTTTTCTGGCTATAGTCTCCCCGTCTGCATTTACCAATTCAACAGTTGGGTTGGCGTCGGTACCAGATGTGTATGTGCTGCCGTAGACATATATGGGACAGTTGTCCCATGGAAGCCCAACCTCGATCCAGTCGGTGTCCCCATCCTCTTCAAGGACAACCCCTATCGCCCAGTAGCTGTTTGAGCGTGTAGCATCGAAGGAGTATGCAGGAGACTCCATACTGTCGGTCTCGGAGGATGCGCCTCCGACCTCAGTCACGCTTACAACATAATCGGCGTTTGTCGAACCGACCCCGTTTACATCCTCTACGGCTAAGAACCAAGCACCGCCCTCTGGTAGGTATGCATATAGGAGCGTATCATTGTCCATAACACTACCCGCTGCATGCTCATCCTCTACCTGATGTACCTTACCTGATGGTGTGTATAGCGTTACAATTGTGTCTGTTAGTACGGAGCCAGAGATGGCTGTTGAAATCCTTACGAATTCACCGCCATCGGCATTAAAAGTGAAATAGTCCACATCACCATCTTCCTGTAGGGTCCCAGCGGTCTCATCGTCCCACAGAAGGGAAGTTGCCTCTTCTGGTGTGTTGTCCCTATCCCCGACAACGCATTCCTCTTCCTCACAAATTTCAAAGCTCTCACACTCTGAATCTTCGATGCATTCTGGAGGGAGAGTGCTAGTGTCACCAGTCTCTCCGCCCCCTTTAGAGCAGGAAATTATAGAACCTAAAATAGTAGCTGTAAGTATAATGGGGGTTGTGAATGTAGGGCGCATTGCTTTCTCATGTTATTGGGCGAATCATAAATCAAGAGTCGCGGTTTTCTATTATTGAAAATAGAGTAACGCATAAAATGGAGCCATTTGTCGATGTTAAATTCATCATTAGAGCCTGTTCGGGCACCACGTGCGCTCACAGGTATTCAACCGTCTGGTGTCCCACATGTTGGGAACCTCAAAGGTATGATTGAGCCTGCGTTGGCTCTTCAGGCTAACCACGAGCCTTACTACTTTATCGCGACTTACCATGCGATGACCACTACAAAAGACCCAGCACTCCTTCGTGAATATCAGCTAGAAGCAGCTCTTTCGTTCTTGGCGTTTGGGCTAGATACTTCGCGCACGGCGCTGTTTTTGCAACAAGACGTTCCAGAGGTCTGTGAGCTGTCATGGATCCTGTCAACCCTCACTAACCTCGGCCTTATGGAAAGGGCTCATGCCTATAAGGCCGCCAAGGACGTTGGACGAGAGATAAACGTAGGTACTTTCTGTTACCCATTACTAATGGCAGCAGATATTTTAATTTATGACAGCAACTCTGTCCCAGTGGGTAAGGATCAGAAACAACATGTGGAGATGGCAAGAGATATAGCCCAGAGGTTCAATGATCGATTTGGTGAGACACTTGTTTTACCCGAACCTCTTATCCAAGAAGAAGTGGCAACGGTCCCTGGTGTAGATGGTAGAAAGATGTCTAAGTCATATGGAAATACGCTTCCGCTCTTCTTACCTCCAAAAAAGTTAAGAAAACTCGTGATGAAGATCACAACGGACTCTACACCTATGGAGCTTCCTAAAAACCCAGGTACATGCAATGTTTTCGGGCTGTATAAGCTGTTTGCGACCGAGGGAGAACAGAATGCTCTATCTGAGCGTTATTTGGCGGGTGGCCTGGGCTACGGTCATGCGAAACAGGAACTATTTGAGGTTATGGATCGTTTCTTAGCCGAACCTCGCGATAGATACTTAGAGCTTGCATCTTCACCCAAAGTTGTGGAACAATATCTGGAGGAGGGCGCATCTAGAGCCAGAGCCGTCGCGAGAGCGACAATGGATCGGGTAAGAGGCGCCACAGGATTGAGTCTTAGGCAATAGAATAATAAAAAAAGAATTTTTGGTGTGGTCGCAGGAGGCGACTAATTTAGCAGTTGACATTTTCTTGACAGATGTTGGCTCGTTTTCTCTGTAAAAGGGGCCGCGGCAGATGGTGTTTAGGAATTGAGGACTTAAATCGCGAATATAAGTGTTTTCGCGTAAACAGTGATGTTTGGGTTTGTATTGAGTGGCTCTTCGTAAAGAAAGGTGGCTCTTTTTTTCTTTATTGATGGTGGGTAGGTTTTTTATGAGTTTTGGAAATATAGCGTCAGGGTCTTTTTCGACAGCTCGTCAGTCTAGGTCTGAGCGCCTGACTGCGGATCAAGAGAAAGAGATGGCTAGATTGATTCGTGGGTTTGAGGTTGATGCCCTTGCGGCTATCGAGGCGATCGATAGCGCACAGGAGATAATTAATCGTAAGCCCGAACGTGCAGAGCGTACCAGAGCAGGCGCTGTTGATCGTCTCGAAGAGGCGGTAGCATTGGTTGCTACTATGGCACGTAAGGACCGCGATCTTAGAAAGAATGCGGGTGTTGCTTCATGTGCGTGGCAGGAGGCTGAAAACCTTCGCTGGAGACTTGCGATGTCTGGTCGTAGGATCGCTCATGGTGAGGCTCGTAAATTGGCGGGTCCATTTATGGATGAAGAGGATCTCGTTCAAGAGGGCTATATTGGCCTTCTACGCGCTGCAAAGCGCTTTGACCCAGATAGGGGCATCAGGTTCTCTACTTACGCTCGCTGGTGGGTTCGTGCACAGATGACTCGAGCTATTGATCACACGGGTCGACCTGTTAGGTTGCCTGGTTGTGCGGTTGAGCAAACACGTAACCTGCGTAAGGCCATGAAGCGGTTTGAGTCTGCTGGGGTCACCTATTCAGTTAGGGATCTCGCTAAAGAGGTAGGTATTGATAAAGAGAGGGCGGAACTGCTCCTCTCTCAAGGAAATACAATTTCACTTGAGCAGCCTGTAGATGATGGTCCTAGGCCACGTCCGCTAGAGAGGTTCCTCTCTGACGACGATGCCCCTCAACCAGATTCAGAGACTATTCAGACTCAGGAATTGCGTCGTATGCATGAGGCCTTTGAGTCTGTTCTTACTGAGCGTCAGAGGTTCGTACTTACTCGCCGATATGGAATGGATGATGGAGAGTTCAGGACTCTATCTGAAGTCGGCAAGGAGATGGGGCTGTCTCGTGAGCGCGTACGTCAGATTGAGCGAGAGGCTTTGATAAGGCTCCGTGAGCTTTCTGATATTAGAGAAGGGCTAGCTGATACAGGCCTTCGTAAAAAGCGTTCATCTCGTAGAAGCAGGGCTAGAGCCTAACCTGCTCCAGTAAGCTTCTTAAGAACATCGACCCCGTCATGGAGTCTGTTGACTGGTGGAGACTGCATTTCACCTAGCTGGCAGATACGTGTAAACCCTGATCCCTCAAGGAGGCCACCGTCTACGTTGGTTCCACATGTGGAGAGTGGAACTCCATGAAGAGCCTCGAGGGCAGAGTCAATTGTGTCAACACAGTAGATGCTAGCCATTCTAGGTTGACCATATGGCTCAAAGTGCTCTAAAGGGCTTGTCGCAACGGCCCAATTGTCTCCCTCGATACAGAGACCAAGAATTCTGGAAAGCCCAGTTTTTCTACGCCACTCAGCCCCCTCCCTAGGTGACAGATCCCCACGAGGAGTCACCTTTTCTGCTGCCTCTAGTGACTCAGATAGTCTGTAGGCGAAGCCCTCTTGCTTACTTCCCAAAACAAAAATGGCTACGGGCGACATGCACCCCCGCCCGTCATAGAGAGTTAAGTCCATCGCAAGAGAGGCGGCTGTTTCTGAAAGATCGCCAGCGTCACTATCTACAATAGCGATGCTGACCATGTGGCCGTGTAGCGAGGAAGTAGTTTCTGGGCGAAGATGATTTGATAGTGACTCCATTGAGGCCGTTGCACCAAAACCGATCACGGCATCTGCACGCTCCAATAAACCCCATGATTCTGCGAAAGGTGCCGTGTGGACTTTAACGTTCATGCAAGAGAATGCTTCGGCGATACCTATAGCGGATTCGGGTGAATCACTAGGTGCCTTTAGAGTTACTGTACCCCCATTAGCAGTTAATTGTACGACCCACTCCAAGGGCGCTGTGAATACATTTGCGGCGCACCAAATAACGGTGTGGTTTGGGGCGGTGAAGCTTGGAATGGTTCCAGATACAATTAGGCTTTCAGCTGTTTTTTGAGCTAGCCGAGCACCCTCTGTAGACAGCCCTGTGTTCCAGCTAGAGGGATCGGATGCGGCCCACTCTTTCAGTGCTGCTAATGCCTCTGATAGACGCTCTGGAGCTACTGATCTAGTCATAGCGTTAGCTCATCAGCGGTGAGAGAACAGCCTCTCTTTTTAGATCCGGGTAACCGCCCTAAAAGGGTGACTTTACGACCTTCTACTATACCGAGGTCCAGAGTTTCAATGGCTATGCAGCTGCCGTAATTGGCCAGGTCAACAAACCGAAGAAGACCTACTCCGCTACAGGGAAGTCCAGTCGCTGGTGATACGGTGTAGACATGGAGCCAAGGTGGAGCAATAAAACCGTTACCCAGATCCCATAATTGGGAAGATAGCTCTGTCATCCCATATTCGTGCACAATCTGTACCTGATCTCCAAAGGTCTCCAGTGTTGCGTCGACTAAATCATCCTCACTCACGTCTCGATGGCGCCCTTTAAAGCCACCCGTAATCATAATGATAGAGCCAAGTGGGAGGTGGGTTGAAGCCCCCACAGTATTCTTTATGGCTTCAATAGTGTCGGACAGTGCCAGTGCTGTAGAGGCGATGAAGAGAGGCTCCTCTCGTTGATTGATCGCCTCTAATACCACCTCTATGTTCACACCTGAGCTAGTTGAGAAAGCCCAGTCTGTGTTCGGGAAAAGAGCCTTGACCATTGCACCTAATGAGCTCTCTGGATTGTGTTCTGGATTTGGCACCAACCCCAGGCATCTATTTGGAGGTGAGGGTATAAGCTCATTGAACCAGATCTTGGCCGCTAGATCGGCCACCTCACTAGTAGGCATAAAGTGTCTACCTCTGGTACCCGTCGATGTTCCAGAGGTTAGGTATGTGACCGCTGGATTTTCAGAGATGCAGAAGTCAATAGCTGTGAACAGGGGTGTTGGTACTGCAGGTATATCGGCCCAACTGCTTGGGTTGGAAAACTGAGCAAATCGACCGTACTCGGGTATGTTTTTCATCTGCCAAACTGCAAGCTTGAGAGCCATAGCCTCAAGTTCAATAGGCGATGTCTTTAGCGGTATACATGTAGTTATGAGAGCTTCTATCTGCCCCTTCATCTTGAGATGTGACATGTCTGAATGTTCTCTCAAAGTAGCTTAGATAGGGTGTCGAGAAACCCAGTTAACTGCTGCTTGTGAATATTTAATGGTGGAACTACGGCCAAGACCTCTGCGTTTGGTCCAGCAGGAAGAGCTATATATCCTTTGTAAAGCAGCTCTTTAGATAGTGAGAGTGAGTCATCCACCTCCAGGCCAAGCATAAGGCCCCGCCCTCTTACTGAGCCATACCTGGAAAGCTCTAACTTTAACCAGTGCCCAATTTCTCTTGCAGACTTTATTAGGTTTTGATCTTCGATCTCTTGAATAGTGGCCAGGCCCATAGCGCAGCCAACGGGATTGCCTAAAAATGTCTGAGTATGTAGGGCTTCACCAGTCGAGGCTCCCCACGCATCCATTATCTCAGAAGAGCCCATCACGACTGATATAGGAAATCCAGCGGCCATGCCTTTCCCTAAGCACAACAGGTCGGGCTTTACCTTTTCGTGGTTCATGGCGAACCAATCTCCAGTACGGCCAAAACCAGTGTAAATCTCATCAAATATAAGCGCTGTTCCAGCTTCAGCACATGCCGCGGAAAGTCTCTTGAGCCAACCATCTGCTGGTGGCTTCATGCCTCCGCGTCCCTGAATAGGTTCTACGATAACAGCGCCGTAGTCGCGTAGGTTGTCTGGGATCGTCCCTATATCAACATGGGTCACATGGTCACCCAGTTGCCCCTCAAAAGGCCCCCTAAACTGATCAGACTTGTACCCTGTTACGGGTAGAGAGCCAGATGCTAGGCCATGGTAAGAATTATTAAACGCTAGAACTCCGTCCCGACCTGTTGCGATTCTAGCAGTCTTAAGTGCCGCATCAACAGCATCTGAGCCTGAACAGCCCAAAATGCCCCTGTCTAGGCCGGTCTTCTCCGCTAGAATCTCCAAGAGCTGTATACGCATAGGATCAGGGAAAGCGTCGCCCATTGCGTGCGGCAGCTTCCCCAGTTGTTGCTGCCCAGCACGGACCACCGCTGGATTTTTATGCCCAACTGATGCGACGCCGAATCCCGCAGTCATGTCGACAAACCTATTTCCATCAACGTCGGTGACGTTAGCGCCAAGTGCGCTATCCCATACAACGGGATCCGTGTCGGCCACACCTAGCGCAGAGGCTCGCCGGGCCCTGCGAGCGGTAATAGCGGGACACTCTCTCTCAGCGAGCCGATCAATCCAAGCTCGGGATTTAGGTCCAACTAAGTCGGTTACAATGTTTGGAAGGTCGTCTCCAGTCATGACCTCAGTCTATCCCGTACACCATTCTGGTGCATAGTTGAGCTATAATAGTTGCTTGAACTAAGAATCTTGTAATAGGGTGTCTGTATGCTCAACGTATTGTTAGTCTTGTTAGCTTGTGTGCAGTCACCTACGGTTATTGTGGTCGACTCACATGAAGTTTCTATAGAGTTGATTAACCCAACTCAATCCGATCCTTTTGATGGTGTAGAGGTTTTGCGTCTAGAGCTTCATGACATGAATGGTCAAGAGCTTCTATCTGAGGAGCACCCAATAGACGAGGCTTTTGAGTTTGATGGTGTGAGTGAGTACGGCGTAGGTCGCTTCACATTGACAGGACTGACTCTCGGAAACGAGGTGCTTTCTCTTGGTCGTTCGGCTTTGGTCTCAATAACCCCAGGCGTAGAGAGGGTTGTACCAATCACCTTTCTTCCCGTTAACAAGGTGCTGCCTATCTCTCAGGAGATGATGGTAAATCGAAGCCACCATGGAACTGCGACACTGCCTGATGGTCGTGTGGCGCTGTTTGGTGGGATTGACCTGACCACTTCGGCAAGCACTGGCTCGATAGAGTATTACGATCCTAATTTTGGTGGATTTGTTGCCTCCAGTACAACGTTAGGCTTTGGGGTCTATACACCAAGGTGGGACTGGAATGATGAGGGTCAGATAGTTGTTGCGGGGGGAGCTGGCTATTTGAATGGTGAGCTTACACCTCAGTCATCGACAGCAGCCTTTGATCCCTTGCGTGATACTGTTCAGTCTCTACCCTCCATGGCTAACCCGAGACATGGGCACTGCTTTAAGTTCTTGTGGGGATCCTTTGGGGTCGCTATCGGTGGCGGAGCGATAAACTCAACTGACTTTGATCCATCTATGACTTGGCGGATGGAGAGCCTCAGGCCATCGACAGGCACTGGTTTTTGGCAGTGGCTGGATATAGAATTCTCGTCTAGCCAGAACTTTAAGTCGATAGAGGTCCAAGAGTGCGCGGCATTGGAAGATGGTCGACTATTTCTGACTGGCTGGGACGATCAATCAACGGGTATCTTTGATTATTCAAATGACGGCACGCCAATGCCAGCAGCTTTCGAGATGATAAACGAGTCGGCTCAGAACCCAAGCCTGCTCGATTATCTGGTTGGACCAATGTTGATCCCTTTGGAAAACAGTGTTTGGCTAGGCGGTGGGGCACATGACTCCAATAGTGGACCACAGACATCTGCCCAGCCAAGAGAATTCAACCTAGATCAGATGATGTTTGTAAATACGCCTGATATTGAAATCAACCCTCGCCTTTTTGGCTACTGGGAAGAGTGGATAGAAGATGGTCAATATGTATTGGGATGTGGTTATTCAGATCTCAACGCCAGTGAGGCCCAGAGGGTTATTGAGATTGTAGACATCAATGGTGGTGTAAGACTGTTAGAGGTCGCTGACACTAAGAGCCGTCCAGGTTGTCGTGTGAACGCTGTTCATGACGGGACTATATTAATCACTGGTGGATACGGTCAAGCTTCAGACGCAGCCATATTAGTGCCGCACTTTTAGCTCGGTTCTGTTGTTCCAAATCGCCTTTCTAGTTTCTCTATAAGCTTCGAGTGTATTCCGCCGAAGGCTCCATTCGAGAGAACAGCCACAACGTCACGCTCCATGGCATTGGCCGCTACTGTAGCCACGATGTCATCTACGTGTGCTAAGTGGACAGCATCAACACCCTGAGCTCGAATTCCAGCCGCCAATGCTCCAGAGTCCATCTTTTCGTCATCTGAAAGTCGAGACTGATCTCCTGGTGCTGCAATTATAACCTTGTCTGCAGAGGAAAAAGCACGCATATATGCCTCTTGAAAAACGTTGCTACGACTTGTCGCGCTCCTAGGTTCGAAGATGGCCCATGACCGCCGCCCCCCAAACCGCATCCTAAGGGCATCCAGTGTTACAGAGACAGCTGTTGGGTGATGCGCGAAGTCATCGATGACGGTCACTCCCCCGGGCTCTCCTCGAACCTGCTGTCTACGCTTGATACCTTTAAAGCTATTGAATCCCGACTGGAGCTGTTCTGGTGAAACACCTTCACGAATAAGGGACGCAACGCTTGCCACCTGGTTGTACAGGTTGTGTTCACCGACCAGAGTTGTTGTGAATGTGCCAACAGTCTCCTGTCTTCTGGTGACGGTAAAGGTCATCGTTCCAGCCAATGTGTCTACACTTTCAACATGTCCGTCCCACTCTTGGTCTGGACCGTATCTCCACACCTCACATTTGGCAGATTCCGCTACTGAGCGCACATTCGGGTGATCCCATCTAGCTATTAGCAGGCCGTCTTCAGGTAGCTGGTCGACCAGTTTAACAAAGCTCTCCTTAACGTGATCTAGGTCTCGATAGATGTCAGCGTGATCAAATTCTACGCTCGTGATTATTGCAGTGTTTGCCCTGTAATGAAGGAACTTTGGACCTTTATCAAAGAACGCAGTGTCGTATTCATCCCCCTCAATAATAAAGTGTGAGCCGCTCCCACTTCTGGCGGTGCGGTTCCATCCCTCAACTACGCCGCCTATTAGGTAGCCAGGGTTTAGCCCCGCCGCGTCTGCTAGCCAAGATGTGATAGATGTAGTTGTAGTCTTACCATGCGTCCCAGCAAAGACGATGCTGCGAGCGTCAGCTAAGAATAGGAGCCCTAGGATCTGTGGAAATGAACAGTAGTTTAGGTCGCGTTCGAGTACCGCCATGGACTCTTCGTACTCTCTGCGCATGACATTACCGATGACTACTAAGTCTGGATTGTGGTCAAGATTATGGGCGTTGAAACCTACCATGACCTCGATACCTAACTCAGCCAAGTAGTCGCTCATCGGCGGATATACGCCAGTATCCGACCCAGTGACTTTGTAGCCTGCATCCACTAACATACCAGCCAAAGCACCCATAGCTGTCCCGCATATTCCTAAGATGTGTATAGACCGCAGTGGTGACGGGAGCTCGTTCTCTATTAGTGGCATTTATTGTCCGTTAATTTTCTAAGGAGTTTGCGTGTGTTTGGGGCTACTGTGGGTGGGAGATTCTTGAGTTGAAGCTCAAGTTGTTCGAGATCAGAGGGCTCGTCGATGTCGATGCCAGCCTCAATTACTGTAACTGAAAATCCCCGCTGGTGGGCGCGTCGTTTTAACTCTTCATGGACCGTGTCTACAGACCATGTCATCTCTTCAAAAATTACAGAGACATCTCGATTACAGCCAATCAACCAACACCCGCCGTCATTCGACGGTCCCAATATGAGATCAGAGCTACACTTGCTGGCTGTTAGTAGGGCATCTTTTGTTGTGGTTGGAGAATCTGTGCCTATAGCTAAGCCAGCATCCCCCAACGCGGCAGCAATTCTGTCGCCCAGGTCGCCACCAGCCTGTTGAACTATCGAGCCTTTTCGAGATCTCGCCCAGGGGGATTTAAGATCGCCGGCTATGTGCCATTCAATTTTAAGACCTGTTGACAGCACGGTGGACTCTATGTCGAGAGTCATCGCTTCGTGAAGGTTAGCGGCTCCTGATAAACCAAGAGACGGCGCAAGCCTTGTTTTAACCGAACCCGCTACCGGTACTTTCGTCAGAATCACAATTCTTGTGGTCAACTGTATCTCCAGACGGCCCAGATGATTCGAATTCCTGCGTTAACGGAGCCATTAATTGTACCTGATACTTTTGACTGGCCTATACGTGGTCTGTATCTGACGGGCACCTCGAGCACTCTCGCTCCCTTCTTTAACGCTTTCATCTGCATCTCTACGTTCCAGCCCCAGTTCAGGTCTCGCATCATCATAGATTCAACTAGGCCCCACCGTATTGCTCGGAAGGGTCCCATGTCCTCGTATTTGTGCCCTGTCTTTAGAAGCATGAGCCATGTTGCAAGCCAATTACCGAACCTCTGCTGTGGGAATAAAGCGCCTTTTACAGCTAGTTTTGTTCTGTCTCCCATAACAAAGTCTGCGTCACCCTTAATTATTGGCTCCAAAATCGAACCTAGGTCCTCGACGTGGTCCGAGTGATCCCCGTCGAGAATAACTAATATATCCGGAGGATTACCTCGCAAGAACTCCATTCCTTTCTGACACGCCCCACCGTACCCCCTGCGAGGTTGGTGAACTACATTGGCTCCTAGTTTTTTTGCGACATTAGGGGTGCTGTCTGTAGAGCCATTATCTACAACGATAACATCTAAAGAATTGACGCCAGATACGTTGACTGCGGCAAGATCCCTCAAGACGTGAGGGAGAGACTCTTCCTCATTTAAGGCTGGAATTATTATCGCTATACGCATGTTTGACCTGAAACAAGGTGAATTTACTGCCTCTAAAAGCTATCAATGTAGATATCGGAGGCTTTGTCATGGGTGCTTACTATCGTGTTTTTGTCGGTTTTTTGCGTGCAGCGGTACTTTTTTTAGCAGTCGGGTTTATTTTTCTCGCACAGAATGCTGAAGCGGTAGTGTCGCCATTCGGTGTCATGGCCCAGAGTGCTGAGATGTCCTCGAGCCAGCCTGGTCAGATTTCCGTCACCTTTAGGGTGGCGCCAGGAAGTGTCCTTTATGCTGACTCAACAGGTGTTGTCGTCGTAGATTCTGGGGCATTAGCAATCGGCGACGTCGTTGCTCCAGAAGGGGAGTGGAAAGATGATCCAGCTACTGGTATTCAGCGAGAAGTTTTCGCTCACGATGTGACCTATACTTTTCCAGTCTCAGCTCACCCAGAGATAGGTGCACACCCAGTAGTTGTGAGCGCTTGGTGGCAGGGCTGTGAGGGCACCCTTTGTACTATGCCAGCAGACGAGACGCTCCAGCTTCAGGTCGAGGTTGTGGAGGAGTCTTCAAGTGCCCGTTTCTTCGTTGGCTCATCTTTACCCTTAGCCGTTATCGATTTGTTGGTGGGTGAAGCTAACGCAGAGGAGACTCAAGAAGATGAAGAGCCTCAAGTAGATGCTGATTCAAGTGGCGATGCGGCTGATTCATCTGATGGGTTGAGTGGTAGTGTTCTAGGTATTGACCTCGCTGGAAAGGGAACATTTGCCTTGGTGTTACTAGTTTTCCTAGCAGGTTTGGGCGTATCTTTGACCCCATGCGTTTTACCAATGGTCCCTATAACGATGGGAATTATAGGGGCATCAGCAGAGGGGAGCCGTTCGAAAGGACTACTGCTGGGTCTCACTTATGTGGCTGGTCAGGCTATGATCTATACGGCGCTTGGTGTTGGGGCGGCCATGACAGGTGCTGTCTTCGGAGCTTGGATGCAGTCGCCATACGTCGTAGGTGGAGTCTCCCTTTTCTTTGCGTGGATGGGGTTAGCCATGTTTGGCTTCTTCAATATACAGGTGCCGTCTTCGATTCAGTCTAAGCTCTCGTCGGTGGGTGGGGCAGGGTTTCTTGGCGCACTTTTGGTGGGTATGGTCGGTGCGTTGGTAGCAGGCCCATGCTCTGGACCTGTTATCGCATCTCTGATGATCCTAATAGGCCAGCAGGGTGAAATAGCCCTCGGTGTCTCCCTAATGATGTCATTCTCGCTTGGTATGGGAGTTATCTTCATAGCAGCAGGCGCTTTCTCGGGGAGTGTTCTACGTCCCGGGCCTTGGATGGATACGGTGAAGAAGGGCTTTGGTGTCATACTGTGGTTCGGGGCGATATTCTTCGCCAAGGCTCACATGTCTACAACCACAGTAGCATTGGTAACCATGGCAGTGCTGATCGTTACATCGGTATGGGGCTGGCCAGGGCGAGAAGAGGACGACACCTCGTCGGAGGTGAAGCTTAGGCGCCTATACAGCATCGTCGCTTTTATCGTTGGTGCCTATCTTCTAATAGGCCTTTTGGTTACCAGGGGTTTTATCCTTGGGCCGATGTCCGGGATATCTACAGCTAGTGAGGAAGTTCACATCGCCTGGAGAACTGACCCAGATAGCGTGCTTCAGGATGCTGCTGCTAATGGAATGCCTGTGTTGGTAGATTTTACTGCCGACTGGTGTGCGCCATGTAAAGAGCTTGATCGGGAAACCTTCTCAGACGAAGAGGTCGTGGAGCTATCTAAGAATTTTGAGCTTCTGCAGGTAGATGGCACTAGCGAATCGGCGACATTGGATGCTTTAAAGGATCGTTTTAATATTCAGGGATTTCCAACAGTATTGTTCCTGAGACCCGATGGCAGCGTTATGGAGGACTACAGACTTCTAAGCTTTGAGGAGCCAGAAGAGTTTATTGAGCGCATGGAGGGTGCGTTGTCTTCATATGGGTCGTCCGCTGACGCAGGTGATGACCATACATCAGCTTCAGAAGGAGCGGACGAGCAAGAGCCAGTAACAGTAGGGGTTCGTCATGAAGGCGCCAATATACTTGTGGATTTTGATCAAGGGGATGGGTGGCACCTCACTGAGGCGATGACCTTTGTAGAGCTCAGCCCAGACCAGTCTGTAGAGATCGCCTCAGAGGAGTGGCCCGAAGCCCACCAGAGGCCAGACCCAGCTTTCCCACCAGAAGACAACATTATGCGAGGTGAGCTGGACGGTGACTTCACAGTAGTTGTTGAGCTTACAGGTGATGCGGGCGTCCATCAGGTTGCTGGGACCGTGGGCTACCAGGCATGTAAAGCGGAGAGATGTCTTATGCCTAGGTACTATGACTTTTCAGTAGAGATAGTCATTGGAGAGGGTGAGTAACAGTATGGCAAAGCTGGTCTCTGGCGCACTGGTTCACGCTCTATTGTTTGACGGTAATGTTCGTTTGTTGGCAGTTATCGCAACGAACCAGGCGGAAGCGATTCGCCACCAGCATGAGCTAAACGAGCACGCCGCAAGATTGGCCTCTGAAGGTATAGTGGCGACACTGTTGATGTCGGCATCGACTCATGAAAAAGAGAAAGTGCTACTTGAAATAGCGGGAGAATTACCTGAATTCACCTTTAGTGGAGAGGCCACAGCTTCGGGGCGGGTGAGGGCTAGGGTTCACCCGAAAGATATGGAACCAGTCTCGTCCATAATAGGCCGGATCGTCACAATAAAGTGGAATGAGCACGAGGCACTTCACCGCGCAGTAGCCCAGGTGGATCACGACTCTCTAGAGGCGGCAATACAGAGTTACTTTGTTGAGTCAGCTAGCGCCGTCGGAATGGTACGTATTGGTACGGAGCAGAATGAGACAGGCGAGGTCACCTTTGCAGGCGGCGTGGTTGTCGAGTGGATAGGCGGTGAACACCCGTCTGAGCTAGGTGTGTCAGCAGATAAATTTCAGGAGCTTCTTAAGCCACTATCAAAAGAGAGTTTAAGTGATGTGATCTCGCAGGTGGCGTTCGGTAGCCTTCTGGGATCTGATCTGGAATTGTTAGAGCGGAGAGAGGTTAGTTTGGGGTGTACTTGCTCTATATTGAAGGTGGAGAAAACCCTGCAAAGCTTGGGTGTTGAAGAGCTCCGCGCACTTATAATTGATCCTGGTCAAGCAGATGTCACCTGTCACTTCTGTGGCGCCACCTATCATGTTGGACCAGAGCGCTTAGCTGAATTAGCATCAGAAATTTAGTGGTTGTTTTAGCCGCTTATCCAAGACCTTGCGTCAGCAAAAGCGGCTATTGTGGCTTGAGTTCCCAGATCGATCCAGACCAAGTACTCGGAGCTCTCTGTTGCAACGATTGCTACGGCGAGCTGTTGATGTGCTACAGCGTCTAGTGCCCTAATAACGTTTGTAGTTCCTACTACGCCGTCTAGCGAGCCCTGTGAGGCCATCCTCGCACGGTGAGCCTTCCAAAGTGCTTTAAGTACGACTCTATCGTCCATTATGAGGGCGTTTTCAACCAGTACATTTTCAACACCTGGGAGTTGCCGAGCCAGGATTTGACCTACTTTTCGAGGTAACCGTTTCTTTCTCCGTACTTCGCGTTCTACTTCCGATCTACGCTCGAGTTCTATGGCGTCACGTGCTGAACGAGGCCTTGATGCCCGGGCGGATAGCCTCTCTACCTTGTCCATCTGAGGGGAGCGAGCAACCGCTGCTTTAGCTAGTGCTGCAGCCAACTCCTCCTTGTTGATTTCTATTGTTTCCTGCTCTTCGGATGGTACCGAAATGTCGTTAATTCCTTCGCTATCGGCAAGTTCCTGCTCGTTATCAGCATGGTCAGCTTGGAGGGGTACAGTGTCGTCTTCACCAAACTCCTCAATTAGAGGTGTCGGTGTAGGCTCAAGAGAGTCCTCTATTGAATCAGACACAGTTACTCTCATATTTGGTTCGGGTGCGTCAAACAGACTCGCGAGTGGGTCAAAACCTTTTACAACCATGATCTCACCAAAAAAATGGGGCTATTCTTCTAAATTCTCTGCATTTGAGAGCTAACGATTATACTCTTTTAGCATGAAAGAAGGTGGATCAATGTCATGGGAAAGTGTGGTTTTGCCAAACGAACTGCAAATTCTTCTTATTCGGCATGGCAGAACACTAGGCAATATTCAGAGGATGTTCGTGGGCCGAACCGATATGCCGTTGGACGATGTGGGTCTGCAACAGGCCTCTAAATTAGGTGCTAGGTTCGAAGGTGTTAGGGTTGATAAAGTATATAGCTCTCCTCTAATTAGGGCTGTACAGACTGCCTCTGTAATCGGTCAGCCAGTAATTATGGGCGGCTTACAAGAGCTGGACCAGGGAGTTTTGGAGGGCAAGAGATCTGAAGACCTCCCAGCGGAGATGTCTGGCTTCTTTGAGGCGTGGCGGGCTGACCCCGAGAACACTCGAGTCCCAGGAGGCGAAACCCTCGGAGAGTGTAGGGACCGTGCCTGGGCAGCGCTTCAGAGGATAATTTCAGAGTCATCAATGGGTCAGAGAGTGGTAGTAGTAGCTCATCAGATGGTTATTGCGTCAATACTTTTAACTACAATGGGTGAGCCTATAGGGCTCAATAGCGACGTAAAACAGAAGAACACGGCTATCTGTCATCTACGGTATTCAGCAGATGAGTTGTCAGTCGTAAGCGTTGGAGACACCTCTCACTTAGATTAGTTATTTGGGCCCCATGGGCCCCTATACCATCGTGCTAGAACTATTAGGGTCCATAGCCTCCGTCGGTGATCTCGGTGATGTGTCGTGTGCTCCCTAATAAGCCTTATCACCAATTCAGGCTTTATAAGACCCGACAGTTGTTCTGGTAGGGATTTCAAGGTGTCAGCTAATGGCCCAGCCAGGTAAGCGCCTACTGGTGTCCCGAACCCTTTCTTCGGCCGCTTTACGATATCAGCGGGCATGTGGTTGGAGAGTATCTTCCTCAAAATTAATTTGGTGTTTGTCCCTCGCCATAGTTATGCTTTAGGTAGCCTTGCTACTAGCTCAACTAACTTGTGATCGAGGAAGGGGGAGCGAACCTCAAGAGAGTGAGCCATACTCGCCCTGTCCATCTTTGTTAAGACTCCATCCGCTAAATATAACCTCTGGTCTAGGAACATTGCAGCTTGACCGATAGAATTAGCTCGAGATGCTATCTCCTCCCATTTGTCAACGGGCTCCCATGGAAAGCCTAGGACTCCCATCTCATTTAGCTCATTTGGTAGAAATGCTCCTAGCCACACCTGATTTCTTCTGTGAACTGGTAGATCTAAGCCTTCGCTGAATCTTCTAGCTTTGTAGCCTGAAGAGAGGTTGCTGGTGGAAGCTGGGAGGCTGTTAGCTATGCGACCTATAAACCCCTTACCTAGACTCACTCGTTCAGCTAGTTGGTGTGCGAAATATGTCGGATAGCCCCCTAGATGCTCGTCTGCCCCGTCACCTGATATCGCGACCTTGAAACCCGCATCCCGAATTCCCTTGGAGAGGAGCCATGTCGCAGGGAGACTGCTGTCACTTAGTGGCTCCCCCATCTTCGAGATTATCTCGTCCATTGTCGACTCAAGATCTGAGAAACCAAAGCTTAGGTTGGTGTGTTTAGAATTGATTAATTCGGACACTGTGTTGGCTGCCCTGGTTTCATCAAAACTCACCTCATCAAACCCCATTGAGAATGTATGTATGGGTTCAATTGAACGCTGCGAACCAAGAAGGCTAACGGCCGTAGAGTCTAGTCCACCAGAGATCATCCAGGCGATAGGTAGTTCACAATTCATTCGCTGCTTTACAGCCAGATCGAGGGCGCCCCAGAGTGTTGATTCAATGGTTGACTTCGCCCGTTTATCTACTTCAAGACCAGGGATAGGGGGTTCCCACCAGCGGCTCACTTCAAAATTACCTAATTTGGACCCCCTTGAAGGCGTCGCCGTTAAAGCTGTCCCAGCCTCCAATTTTTGAATGCCCTTATAGATAGTCCTAGGGCTAGGAATGTATTCGAAGAGCAGGTACTCTGATAGGGCGGACTGGTCTATTTCTCGACTGACCTCTGGGATAACAAGTAGCCCTTGTAGTTCAGAGGCGAACAACAATGTGTTCTCGATTACGGTCCAGTATAGGGGTTTCTGTCCTATTCGATCTCTGACTAGTCGCAGTAGTCCATCTTTTTCCCACACGGCAAGCGCAAACATTCCCTGTAGCCTGGAGAGGGCTTTGCTAGGGTTTCGTGCAAAAAGATTCGCTACTACTTCGGTGTCGCAGGTCCCGTGGAACTTGACATCTCTGCTCGAGAGCTCATTTCGCAGCGGCCCATTGTTATAAACCTCTCCGTTCAGAGCAACAGCGACGGACTCAGTGGCGTCCCAGTGCGGGTTTCTACCTCGCTCAATATCGACAATAGCGAGGCGGTTAGCCCCCAGAACTCCATCGGACATCTTGACTACAGTTGTAGAGTCTGGTCCCCTGTGGTCCATAGCCTTAAGCATAGTCTCTACATCAGGCGTGAAACTTCGCTCTTTTCTGAGAAAGAAAGCCCCTGCTATACCGCACATTTCTGACTAATCGTCCATGTTTTGAGTGAGTCTTATTTTGAACGGCTCTTTGTCCCTGATGTCGTAGTGCATTCTGATCATCACTTCTGCAATTACGCCCAATGTTATTTCGACAATGCCAAAGAGTATAAGCATCGGGCCTATAACCGCCAACACAGCGCCAGCGGTAGGCGAAGCCCAAGCCTGAAAACATAAGACCGAAAGAAGCCCAGCCCCGATACCCAATACTAATGATGCCACACCCAGCGCGCCAAAGAAGTATATTGGGGTAACGTAATAGTCCCTTAGAAACTTTAGTGTGGTCAGATCCAGCAGAACTTTAGGGATCCTGCTAAGACCATATTTACTCTCCCCCGAAGTTCTAGGGTGGTGTTTTACAGGGACCTCAACTAACTTTGCGCCTGCCCATGTAACGTAGATAGGTAGGAACCTGTGCATCTCACCGTAGAGGGGTACGTCTCTTACGAACTCAGACTTGTACACTCTAAGGGTACATCCGTAGTCGTGGAGGTGCACGTTAGAGAGTCTACTAATAAGTCTGTTGGCAATTTTTGATGGCAGTGTTCTGGTTACAAAGGTGTCTTTGCGGTTTTTGCGCCAGCCAGTGACGACATCCCAGCCTTCATCCAGCTTTTTTACCATCGCTGGTATATCGGATGGATCGTTCTGCATATCGCCGTCGATTGTTACGATAAGGTCATGGCTAGCGTGTTTAAACCCAGCCTTTAATGCGGCGGTTTGACCGTAATTGCGGACAAAGTGGATCACCTTTACTCGCTCGTTAGCAGCCGCTAGATCGTTCAGAAGTTCAGTGGACCCATCGTCAGATCCGTCATTTATGAGCAGTAGCTCGTAATCAAAATCTACTAGAGCCTCTCCCACCGAATCACAGAGGGCTTTGAGGTTACCGACTTCGTTGAATATCGGAGCAACAATGGAAATTTGTTGGGTCACGTAGATGCATTCATATCATATCTTTGAAAGTGCTGGTAGTGGTAAGCCTACCTTCGTCATAACCTCTGGCTGTACTAGTGATGAAAAGTGTGGTTATCTATTGCTAGGTTAAGGCTGAGGGCTTTGTGGATGATAGATGTTCGAACACAAGACTTGACGCAGGCCATCGCCCATCTTAGGAAAATAGGGTCCATCTACGGAGTTAAGAAAATTTATGTCGATTGATCTGAGAGCCTTTGTTTTTCTCGATTCCATGCAACCTCAGTTAGCTGCCTTCACAGGAACGACCGCGAGGGGCTTTTTACCTCTGGCTGGCCAAGCTTCACTGTGGGTTGAGACAGCTCCAGGGATGGTAATCAACCGAGTGACTGATGTCGCACTCAAAGCTACGGCCGCAATCCCAGCTGTCCAGGTGGTTGAGCGAGCGTTCGGTCTTTTAGAGGTACACCACGACGATAAGGGAGAGGTTCAGTCGGCTGGTGATGCCATCTGTGGTTTTCTTGAGGTGGACCAAGCTTCTGCCCACAAACCAAAGGTTGTATCGAACACGATCATCCGCGCGGTTGAGGCCTATCAAGCTCAGATTATTAATCGCAACCGTCAAGGTATGCTTCTTATACCAGGCCAGAGCCTCTTTATCCTAGAGACACAGCCTGCGGCAGCCATTGTTATGGCGGCAAACGAAGCTGAGAAAGCGGCAAATGTAAACCTAGTAAACCTTCAGCCTTACGGCGCGTTTGGGCGTCTGTGGATGGCTGGAAATGAAGCGGAGATCGACGCAGCAGCAGAGGCGGCCGTAGCGGCCGTAGAGGCTATGCCAGGTCGTTCCACATAGGTCGGTTCAGTAAATAGTAATCATAGTAAACACACATAAATAATAGTTCTTATAATAGACAAAAAGGAGTCCGGACATGGCTGATGCCCTCGGAATGATAGAGACACGTGGATTTGTTGGAATGGTCGAGGCAAGTGATGCCATGGTCAAGGCTGCTCGTGTAGAGTTGGTTGGATACGAAAAAGTTGGCGGTGGATATGTCACAGCTATCGTTCGTGGTGATGTAGCAGCTGTGAAAGCGGCTACCGAGGCTGGTGCTAGACAGGCACAGAGAGTAGGTGAGCTTGTCAGTGTTCACGTAATTCCTCGTCCAAACGGCAACCTCGACGAGATTCTTCCTCTTGGTCGCGGCAAGAAAGGCAAGAAGTAGTCTACTTCGCTCACGCCGCGACTAATATCAAGGTGTGAGAAAGCCAGACTAAAACCATAGTTTGTTTTAATTAAATTGGGAGCTGCACGTGAAGCTTGGACGTATCGTGGGGACAGTGGTCTCTACTCAAAAAGATCCAAAAATAGAAGGTCTGCGCCTATACATGGTGCAAGACATTGACCTGAATTTGAAGGGTAAAGAGTCTTTTGTAGTCGCGGCGGATTCCATGGGAGCTGGCGTTGGTGAAATTGTTCTTTACGCATCTGGTTCTTCAGCTAGGCAGACAAAAGAGACACAAGGTCGACCAGTAGATGCGGTCATTATGGCTATAATCGACACCTTGGACCTGGAGGGTAAGCTTATGTACAACAAGCACCCAGGCTTCCCAAAGAGTGAGGCATAATAAATGGAAAGGGAGAAGATTCAGGCGATAGTGGAGCGAGTATTGTCTCGTATAGACGCCGGTGAGATGCCAGCGGCATCTTCAGCGCCAACTAGCCCTAACGGTGTGTTCAAGAATGTCTCGGATGCTGTCGCAGCGGCCACCACATCGCATCAGATATTAGTAGCTGTTCCACTAGAAAAACGTCGCGAAATTATCGCCAATATCCGTCGTCGATGCGCGGAGAACGTAAACACACTAGCAACAATGGCCCACGAAGAGACAGGTCTAGGTCGCGTTGCCGACAAAATAAAGAAGAACCTTCTTGTAATACATAAGACCCCAGGTTGTGAAATTTTAGAGCCAAAGGCTTGGACAGGAGACTCTGGTTTATCTCTTGTTGAGCGCGCACCATTTGGTGTCATTGGCTCTATCACCCCCTGTACGAACCCATCAGAGACAATAATATGTAATGGCATAGGGATGATCGCTGGCGGAAACGCCGTGGTCTTTAACACCCACCCCCTTGCTAAGGGTACCTCTGCCTACACGGTGGATCTGGTAAACCGAGCTAGCATGGAGGTCGGTGGACCAAACAACTTGCTTTGTTGTATTGAGACACCAACTATAGCCAGTGCCAACGAGCTAATGAAGTTCCCTGGTGTGCGAATGATCGTAGTAACAGGTGGCGGGGAAGTGGTAAAAGCGGCGATGAACTCGGGCAAGATCTGTATCGCTGCTGGGCCAGGTAATCCGCCTGTTGTTGTTGATGAAACGGCTGACATCGAGGCTGCTGCCGCTGGGATTACGGCTGGCTGTAGCTTCGACAACAACGTAATCTGCACGGATGAGAAAGAGGTTTTTGTAGTAGAGTCGGTCGCAGACAGATTCATTGAGGCTATGCGGGACAACGGCTGTGTCCAGCTTCGAAACCACCAGATCACGCGGCTTGAAAAGTTGATCATGATGCCCGATGGGGTTCATGTAAACAAGAAGTGGGTCGGAAGAGATGCCTCGAAAATGCTTAAGGCTATTGACGTTCCGTTCTCGGGTGACCCAAGGCTAATAATCTGTGATGTTCCTTTTGATCACCCGTTTATTCAGCATGAACTTCTTATGCCTGTCCTTGGCATAACGAGAGTTCGCGACGTAAACGAGGGGATCGATTTTGCTGTAAAGGCTGAGCATGGATATGGTCATACAGCCTCCATGTGGTCAAAGAACATTGACGCATTACACAGAATGGCGAGAGTAATCAACTGTTCTATTTTCATTAAGAACGCTCCTAATTACGCTGGTTTGGGATATGGTGGTGAGGGCTATACTTCCTTCACAATCGCATCACCTACTGGCCATGGCCTCACCACTGCTGTGGACTTTACGCGTGTTCGTCGCTGTACACTCGCGGGCTACTTTAGGATCGTTTAGTGGGTTCTTTTGAATCCTTAGCGATGATTGAGCTGTCGTCCATAGCTCGTGGATACAAGGTCGTTGACGCTGCGATAAAGCAGTCGCCCATTAAAGTTGTTGAGGCCAATAGGGTTGAGCCTGGTAAGTACCTCTTTCTGTTTGGTGGCGGGGTAGCAGAGGTAGAGGAGGCTTTTGTTGTAGCAATGGATGTTGCTGGCGCAAAGGTGATAGACAAAATGCTACTGCCTATGGTCCACGAGGCAATACTGCCCGCCTTTACATCTCGTAAGGGCTTGGACGGCGCTGACACTATAGGTGTAGTTGAGTCCGCTAGTATCTCATCTGGCCTCGTCACTATAGACAGGTGTCTGAAGGATTCAGATGTGGAGCTATCTGGGCTTAGAGTTACCCCTGGGCTCGGCGGTAAGTTGCTATATGTAGTGCATGGTGCTCAACATGATGTAGAGGTTGCCATGGAGCTGGCTAGAACGATGCTGGGTGGGGCTCTCGTCGATGCTGAGTGCATAGCCAATCCGCACGAAGAGTTCGTTGATATAGTTTTACGGCCGACACCTTTTAGTGTTCAAGAGGGGGTATAGTGCAGTTAGCTAAAGTAATAGGTACAGTTGTGGCTACAGTAAAGCACGAGAGCCTTACAGGTGTGCGTCTTTTACTAATACAACCTCACGATCACAACGGTATACCAGACGGCGGACCAATAGTAGCAGCAGATGCTCTCCAAGCAGGAGTTGGGGAGACTGTCGAGTGGGTAACTGGGCGAGAGGCTGCGCTAACGCTACCCGTTACCTTTTCGCCTGTTGACTGCGGTATAGTATCAATCGTAGATGAGTATCACGGTGACGACAAAGCAGGGGGGGTGAGATGATCTTGTGTAGAGTCGTTGGGAACGCCATCTCAACTGTAAAGCATCCCTGTTTTGAGGGAAAAATAGTTCTTATTGTTCAGCCAGTCAAGCCCGACTGCCACACAGCTAAAGGGAGGAGCTTCTTGGCCTGTGACTCGGTGTCTGCTGGGGTAGGAGATCTCGTGTTGGCGGCACGAGAGGGCAACACTGCGCGCCAGATTTTAGGCTGTGACACAGACCCTCATCATGCAGTTGTTTTGGCTGTAGTGGACACAGTTAATGTTGGTGGAGAGTCTATTCAAGGACCTCTGGCGTGAGCGAGTACCTAACGACAGAGCAGCTGGCTCCAGAGGTCGTGAGAGTTGCTCATGCGCTACACGCGAATGGCTGGGTGGCGAACCACGATGGAAACGTAACGGCAGCAATTGGAGACGGTAGGTACATTGCTACGCCTACCGCCATATCGAAAGGGGCCACCAAGGTTTCCATGTTGATAGTCGTTAATGGTGATGGAGAGGTGATAGAGGGTTCAAGAGGCTCTTTTTCAGAGATAAAAATGCACCTGGCGGCCTATAAGTGCCGCGGTGATGTGCGAGCAGTACTACACGCCCACCCTCCAACAGCTACAGCTTTTGCGGTTTCGGGTCATTCTTTGGGCACTCCCTTTATGGCTGAACCGATAGTGTCATTGGGCCCAGAGGTTCCCCTAATACCATTTGGGCTCCCAGGTGAACCAGCCTTAGACTCCTCTATAGCGGAGGCTCTAGAGAGAGCCGATGCTGTGATGCTGGGGAACCATGGGGTGTTGACTGTAGGCCCAGACCTAGACACGTGCTTATTGCGTATGGAACTCGTTGAGCACCTGTGTAAGATTGCCTTGGCGGCACATCAGCTAGGCGGAACAAAGCCTCTGCCTCAATCAGTTATACAAAAATTATCGGAGAAGCACGCAAAGCTCTTCCCTAGAGATATCATACGTGGCCATAGAAGCCTCGAGTCTTCGACCAGACCTAGTATGACCTCAAAGGGAGATGGAGATCGGCTTGTAAAAGAGGCTTTGAGGCGACTGCTCTAGCCTATCTACTCCACCGTGCAGCGCGATGAGATGTTGCGTACTGTGGCTGAGCCAATTCCAGTGACACGCGAGAGCTCTGAGCAGCTTGAGAATAGACCGTTTTCCGATCTGTTTGAGATAATTGCGACAGCTTTTGATGGTCCAATACCAGGTAGTGATTGAAGGTCGGCTTGGTTAGCTGTGTTGATGTTTATGATACCTCCTGATGAACTAGCGCCAGTTGTATCTGTGCGGCTGGTGGTCACGGTGCCAGATGGGGCTGGTATAGACTCTCCGTTAAACACCACAAGGGGCTCTATGTTCGCCAAGGTAGCTGGACCAATTCCAGATACTCGGTCTAAATCGGCAAGCGACGCGAAAGGCCCGTTAGCCTCACGGTACTCTATGATGCTCAGCGCCTTAGAGGGTCCAATCCCAGGAAGTGTCTCCAGTTCACTCTGTGTCGCTGAGTTTACGTTTACCCCTGCTAGTGCAGGTAGGGTAAGCATGAAAAGCACTAGCAACTGAAGGCCGTACCTAAAGAATCTGTTTAGTTGAAATTGCACTGAAGCTATCATGTCTACACCTTATTGGTATCTGCGACCTTATGAAAGGGCGATACGGACTTCAAGAGTGTAACACCCCCAACGGGCTCTCAGTCCCAAAAAATCATCCAGCCAAACATTTTGGAGCAAAATCCAGCGGCCTCTGTAGTCTCCTCCACAGTAACGTCATCTACTGTATTCTCTACGTTGGTCGCTGGTTCTTCGTCGATATGATCATCAGTTGAAACGTCACCATTATCTACGATATTTATGTGTTGGTTTTCACTTACTAGGGTTGTAGAGATCGGGGCAACCCACTCTGTTGGCGCCCCCATTGCTAACCCATCAGTTACGACAACCCCTTCTCCTGTCATCTCTAGCGATAGGTGACCCGTTAGATCAGTTCTGTAGATGGTAGCGTCAAAGGCCTCGAGATTCCGAATAGTCGAGTCTCCTGGATGGTTGTACCTGTTGTTTTCGCCCAAAGATATTATCGCGATACTTGGTGAGACAGCCTCAACAAACCGTCTGGTAGAGGAGTGCCCCGATCCATGGTGGGCCACCTTTAGTATGTCACAAGGCTCTAGCCCAGCTCGCAACAGGCCAGCCTCTGTAGGTTCCTCGGCATCTCCCGTTAGGAGTAGGCAGTCGTCACCGTACTCTACTCTGAGCACGACTGAATTTGAATTGAGGTCGGAACGAGTGCCTCTCATAAGGCTCGGTCTTGGCCATAGGACGTAGATATCCGTGTCATCAGGCAGGTCGAAATGTTGGCCGGCTTGAGCTACGCGGCGCTCTACGCCTCGCTCTTCAATTGTAGACATCAGCTCTTGATATGTTCTAGTGGTGTGTTCCATCCCAGAGTCGATGTATGCACCGATGGGGAATTCAGTGACTACATCTCTCATCCCGCCTATGTGGTCGGCGTGAGGGTGTGTAGCGACTACAAGGTCAAGCTCCTCTACACCGAGCCTATGTAGTGTTTCCGCGACACCGCTACTCCTTGTTCCCGCGTCTACCAGTATGTGTCGACCGCTAGGTGTTGTCAGGAGCACCGAGTCTCCTTGACCAACGTCCAACATATCTACAGTGAGCGGCGTCCCAAAAGTGGAAAGCGCGAGTGTAAGCAGCATTATTTATTACTCGTGGATTTGGGTGGGTACCAGGCTGGGGCCCACGAAAGTTTGTTTAGTTGACGGAGAACCAGATCTGACCGTTAGTGTAGTCATAGCTTGCGACATAGAGACCGTTGGGGGAATCTATTGTTTCTATGTGAAATCCTACAGCAGAGTTATCCCCCGCAACATAATTGTTCTCCCACCCTTCAGTAACGACGGTTGAGACCTGGAGATCGTTATCGTATCCGTTGAAGGAATATATGACAGGTAATCCTTCCACCATAACTAGTGATGAGTCAGCACCTCTGTTTAGGCCGTCGTCTACGACCTCAGACAACCACCCCTCATTATCAACCGATATAAGAAGTAGGTCTTCGTTTCCTACGTCCTGACACGCTATGGTTAGGTTTCCATTTGAATCAAACGCCATAGATGGCCAGGCGCCTACGTCACCAGGTTCATCTATTAGGCTGGTAGTGCTAAGCACAGTCTCGATGGTGTAGTTACCAGATGTACCAGTGGCGAGCTTGAGAGCACCGTTTGCCGAGTCATAATAGGCTATGTACTCGATGCCTTCTCGTATAATAATTTTGGCATACTTTCCTACGTCCGCATAGATGACAGCACCCTCAGCGTCGGTGCTGTTCTCACCTTCGTCTACAGTCTCTGTATCAAAGGAGCTGCCATCCCAGTGAGCTACCCTCAGGGCTGAATTAGCTACGTCGTAGTGGGCAATAACTGGATTTTCACTACTATCTAGAGCTATTGATGTCCATTGCCCTACGTCTGGTGAGGGTCCTGAACCAGCGTCTGCTAGACCTCCGTCCCATGTGGCTCCATCGGCGCTTCTCATGGCGTATCTAAGTGTCCCATTTCCACCGTCTCTGTATGCGATCCAGGCCACCCCTGAGCTATCTACAGCGAGCGAGGAATAAGTGCCTCTGTCACCAGGGTTTAGCCCCTCAGAATCTGGAAAACCATCAACCTCTACAGCGTCCCACTCTACGCCATCTTCTGAGATTGTCCCGATTGCGAAACCTAACCCTCCTTTGTCTCTATCGTAAAAGGATACAGCAGGTGCGCCATCAGGCATAACTGCCAAACCCAACCAAGACCCAACATCGTGCGCCTCGGGGGTAGGTTCTTCTATTGGGATGATTTCATCGTCTCGCCCGCAGCTACACCCAGCGATGAATATTGCTGAGGAGATGGCGATCATTGTAGTTGAAGTTAGGCGCATTCTACGGACCCTGAAGTTGTGTTAAGCATGCCCATTATACGGGTGGACGTGAGATAGTGTAACCTTTATTCTCAATTGCAATGACTCCCTTCTTATTATTTTCATCATTTTTTGCCCCTGCTTGGTCTCAGTGCCCTATTGACATGGTCATTATTGAGGGTGGTGAGGCTATTTTGGGTCGTATGCACCCGAGGTTTGGTGTTGAACAGATGCTTCCGCAGAATGTGCGCGTTGAGACTTACTGTGTCTCTGAACTTCCTTTCCCAGGAATCAGAGGATCCGACTGGTTAGAGGATGGCTTGGCGGCTGGAGACCTATGGCTCTGGGAGCAGGTGTTGAGCCTATTTGGTAGGAGGTTCTGCACCGTTGAGGAGCTGGTCTGGGCTAGCGCGAGCGGTCCGAGAAATTATGCATTTGTTAATGGCAACCGTAGAGAATCCACCTGTGACCCAGGTGTATCTATAGACGATATATCCCCAATTGGTCACTTTGAGGCTTGTGTCAATGAGCTCGGTGTCGCAGATGTCGGTGTAACCTCCTCATGGGCGGCTTCATCATTAGAGGTTGATGAAGCGAGGGGTGCAGAGTGGTTGAGGCCTTATGTAGTTGTTGGAGGAACTGCTAGACTAGACACCTTTTATGTTCCCAATAACTTTGGTATTCACGCACATGATCCTGGTAATCCACCCTTTTTCGACGACCAATTACGTGTGTGCTCTGATTTAGGGGAGGGTACAGACGCAGAATGGCTTGATTTCACTTTTGCGGCTGCCAACCAGGGATCCTTTGAGGGGGCTCTGAGGTGGCTTGAACACTATGGTGTACATGGTACAGCAATGGACGTAAACAGCGAAATATGGACATTTATCAGAGATGAGAGGGAGTGAGCTCTTGTGAAGCCAACCGTGTTTTGATGTAAACCTCTTCTATTCGTCTAAACTCTCCACTCCGTCGATAAATAGACGAAGGTCCCAACCCTCGTGAGTGACCTCGATATTAAACGGGCTAGCTGCGTGAACAACAGCCCCTAAAAGCACCTCTCCACTGCTCTCGCCAACCTGGGTTAATCCTCCAATTGTTAGCTCTCCTTTTCCTCTAAATCTCATAACTACTAGATGGTCTCCCGCAGGGTATTTACCCCCCTCTACACCATCTACATAGACCTCATCGTAGCACGCTGTGAACTCATCAACCGATATGTTGTATGGGTAGAGATGATGAGCATAGCTAAACGTTGGTGGGAAGTGCTCCCTTAGGCAGGCGAGCCTAGCGGGATCTCCCAGGACACCAGTAAGGGCGTTTGCCGAGACAAGCGTAGGGCCAGGGGTAGGAACCTGGGGGTTTACTATCCCCGCCATGTCGTTGTAGCTCTGCCACCAATCTACCTGTCGATCTCCTTGTCCCCAGTCTAGGTTTGAATCAGCGAGGTGCCTCCATGCTTCTATTCGCGGTGTAGCCTCATTCATGTACGAGATACCCCACGGCCAGTAGGACAAGTTTGACAGCAACACTAATCCAGCGCCCCCCCAGACAGCCATTGTCGGCAACCTAGCGGCAAACATGGCTATAAATGGAATTACAGGGAGTATGTATCTAATACCCAATTGGAAATTGAAGGCGAATGAGAACCAGCACAGTAGGAACAATGGCGGTACAATTAGGCCAATTGAGTCGTCACCTTCGCGCCTTTTCGATGTGAGCCCAGCTAGGCCTAGTAACATTAGCGGGATTGGAAACTTTCGGAGCATTGCTAATAGGTAGTAGTCGTTCCGCCCATTGTTAGTCATCTCGCCATTGAGATAGATATTCCCGTGCCCCATGTCATCGTCCGATTTGACCCAGTCAAGACCCTCGATCCATGGCCTTGGGACAGGCAATGGTACCCCGACGTCTGCGAGGTTAGAGAAGCTCTCAGAGCGCCATTCGATCTCATTTGCGGAAGTAAAAGAGCCCTGCCAGCTATAGGCGAAATTTAGGGAAATTATGGTTGAAATCGCCAACATCGGTATCATAAACAGTTGAGGTAGGCGCCTGTTCTTAATTGACCACCATAGGGTCATTAATGCCAGTATTGGGATTAGGAATATCGAAGTGAACTTTACAGCTTGAGCTAATCCTAGCGCTACACCTGTTAAAATTGCCGATCGCTTAGATGGTGCTGCTAATGTCTTAGACCAGAGGTAGGCACAGAGAACCACGAAGAAGGTGCATGGCGCATCAGTTGTCACCAGTGAGCTGTGGGCCTGCATGTTTGGATCGAAGGCAACTAGGGCTGAAGCTGCTAGCGCCCTCCAGTAGCCATGATTCTCTCTTACCCAAATAAAGACTATCCATGAGCTACCAAGGAGCCAACCTATCTGTGGTAATCTAGCCCACCACCAGCACCATTGCGTGCTCGCTCCGAGTGCTTCTCCGAGCCGCCAGCCAATGGCGTTGAATATGCTGACTGGCATTTTAGAATTGTCAAACCGAGAAAAATCCCAACTTGTGAGGATCTTTTGTCCCATCTCAAGGTGATTGGGTTCGTCATATGTCGGACTCCACCAACCGATTGCTATGATGGACATTCCAGTCGCTATCACAAATATCAACCATAGTGGCCAGAGCCTATCTCTCTTAGAGGTAGTGACTTCTATGGTGCTGTCGGACTCCACTCAACCTCTCTTAGGAAGCTACCCTGAAGGTATTCCTTCTCTATAACTGCTGCCATTTCTTCTACATTCCTGTACTTCTCCCAAGAGACTTTTATTACTGGTATTGTTCTGGAGATGTTTGTGATGAATGTCTCGTATTCTCTGTGTAGAGACCGTAGGTAGTCCATCGATATACCTGACTCTACACCGCGATTTCGTTGATTAATACGCTCCATAGAGCTTTCGGGAGAAAGGTCTAGGAAAACTATTACGTTAGGTCTACACATGAAGTTGCTCATGTGTTTGAACAGCTGCAGGTAGGTTCGGTAATCACGCTCGTCCATTAGGTTTTGATCAACCAATGTCTTTGCGAAGACAGCATCTTCGTAGATTGTGCGGTCCTGTACACCTCCTCCACCTCGCCAGATGATCTCTTGGTGTTGTTGAAATCTACGGTTTAGGAGGTAGATCTGGGTTTGGAACGCATATTTTGCAGTGTCCGCGTAAAAGTCAGCGAGGTATTCGTTGTCAGCAACAGGCTCGTAATAGACTGGTAGGCTAAGGTGCTCTCCTAGTGCCGTAGCAAGGGTAGACTTACCAGCACCAATAATGCCTGCAATTCCAATAAAGATCTCTGACAGTGGGTTGTTGTACATGACTTACCTATTCCTCTAGATTCGTTACTCACCAACTCTTATAGTCAGGGCACGAGAATATTCAACGTCACTCCGTGCTGATGCCGTGTCGCTGAAGCGACAATACACCCCTCTCTGTATAGTCATTACCGCTGCAGCCACCGAGGTCTGTTGGGTTGATGCATATGGACAATTCTAGGTTTTCGGCGCTCCATGCCGAATAAGCGGCGTTGAATAGCTGATCGCCCAAATTAGAGAACCTGTCTTCGTGATTAACCCTTAAAGTCTCGAGTTCCTCCGCTGATAGCCCAGGCTGCACCTCCAAATTTAAGCGAGCTTCTAGCTGTTGTATCTCATCATCAATTAATCTAGAGAGGGTCGACATGCGTACGTAGCCAGAATTCCCAGTAACTGTGATCGGGGACTGTGGAGCCAAAACACTATCAACTGTCACGCTAGGCCAAGGTACCCCCATAATCCCCCTGATATTTTGGTTTAGCTGATCGTCATCAGCGAGCCTTCCGATGATTTGTCCTGTGATGTCGCGTCCAGGACAAGCGCTCCCGCCACGAGGCCCTCGCATTAGTGCGCTTATACCCTCTGGCTGCTCGCAAACCGTGGCTGACTGCTCTCCTAAACTCTCAAGTGCTCGGTCTATGGCTTCTTGAAAGAACCGCTCCGAGTCCTCGAACAATAGGTTTACGTGGCTCTGGGCTGCAAAAAAGTCTCTATTGAGGTTGCGGCGACCTTCCTCCATCTTTTCTCTCTGGTCGCTTGGGCATCGTTCCCCAGCAAGAAGAACGCCACGTTCAAGGTGGCTTAGGTTTGAAGACATTTGGGATAGCCTACCTTGTAGATTCTCAAACATAGGTACGGCTGACTGTGAAAACTCATTAAATACCTGCGAAGAGCTCGCGATTTGGTCTGAATTGTATGTGGCCTGTGCTAGTGCGGTCTGGCTAAACAGGATTAGTGCAAGCATTAGTTCTCCAGTTCTTTATTTAGGACTAAGTCATCGTTCCTTTAAGCGCGAAGATAGCATTAAATCCAACGTAAGAGTCATAAACCGAAATCGCCTGTTATTAGTCCCTATTGGGAACAGAACAAACAACTTTGCGGCGGTAAAAAACAGATGTCTATTAAGCTCTATGGTTTTAAGTCTCCCAACCCCGTAAAGGTGAGGATCGCGCTTGAAGAGCTTGGTTTGTCTTATGATTATCAACACGTTGACCTCTATGAGAAGGAAAACAAGAGTCCGACATTCTTGAGCATAAACCCCAGAGGTAAGGTCCCTGTCCTTGTTTTTGAAGGCGTCACTATCTGTGAGTCAAACGCCTCGTTGGCATATCTTGCAGAACGGTGTGGGCGGCTCTGGCCGAAAGATGATGATGGTGATCGCGCTAGGGCGCTAGATTTGATGTTCTTGGAAGGAAGCGCCTTTCAAGAGCTGGCAGGGGTGTTTTTCTTTAATCGTGTCGTGTTGCCCAGAGTCGGTAGGGAACCAGATCTGGCGCGGGAGGCTAAGGCAACGGCCAAGCTGGAGCCTATCCTTAAGATCTTGTCAAACCAGTTGGGTGACAAGGAGTACTTGTTTGGGGACTATACTTTGGTGGATTGTTCTTTTGGCGCTTGGCTTCCATACCTGACGTTAGACCACCGACCAGCTTTAGTTTCTTGGCGTGATCGGATCACATCTCGACCAAGCTGGTCCATCTCCCTTCAAATGTGATAGATATAGGCATATGAGCAACTTTCAGATTTTGGGACAAGAGGCGGTTTTGAGGCCAATGTTAGCAGCTGCTCGTCAAGGTGCGCTAACGGGTTGCTATCTTTTTGAGGGGCCAGAGGGGGTGGGTAAGCACGAGTCAGCGGTTATGGTAGCCATAACGGCAGCCTGTGAGGCTGATGATCCAGCCGAGCGGCCTTGTATGGGGTGTCAAACATGTAAGACCATGCGGGCAGGCACACACCCCGACCTTGTTGAGATTGGTCTAGATCCATCTAAGCGCACACCTACCATATCAGTAGCACAGGCGCGCGAAGTAATAAGGGTGGCGAGGCTGCACCGTTATCATGCTAGGCATAGGGTGTTTGTAGTTGACCCATGCGACAGGTTGGTCCCACAGGCGGCTAACGCTCTTCTAAAGACCCTTGAGGAGCCAACGCCAGGCACTACATTTATACTGGTAACAGCTCGAGCGTCATCGTTGTTGCCGACCATAATCTCTAGGTCACAGAGGGTGCGCTTCAGAATGGTAAAGGCGGAGCTCCTGAGCGAATGGTTGGCAGAGCAGGGCTTTAATGATCCACAACGTCTAGCGGTACTATCGGGTGGTAGACCAACCAGGGCAGCCGAATTGTCGGAGGGTGGGCTAGAGGAGTTTGATATCGCTACAGCAGAACTGTTGGAAGTGATATCTGGCGGTCCTGCTGCCCTTTTTAGATTTACGGAGGGGCTTGCAAAAACTGGACAGGGCAGGGCGGGTTGGCAGCCAGTTGTCGAACGCTATTTGACTGTTTTGGAGACCTTGCTCAGAGATTCAGCTGTCTTGGCTATGGGCTTTGATGAGTCAGTAGTCCATGAACGTAAGGTGGTTGAGAGGTGGTCTGAAGCGTTGTGGCCAAGCGGCTTTGAGCGTATTCAGTCTGAGCTTCTCACAACTCGCAAAAGGATAGAAGCTAATGTTAACGCTAGGTTGGTAATGGAGCCTCTCATTGCGTGTATCGCCACAGAGCTGGGCCCATCGAGGCTAAAGCATTGATCTTCGATAGCCATTGCCATTTGGATCCCGAGACCTATGGGGGAGAACCTGCTGTAGATGAGGTGATTGCGACAGCGGTAGCGGCTGGTGTGACTAGGATGTTGACAGTAGGATCTGGTTATGGGGAGGGCAGTGCCGAAAGGGCTGTGTCTGTTGCGAAGCGTCACCCAGGTGTTGTTTGGGCCGCAGTCGGGCTTCATCCTCATGACGCCTCAATGATGACCCCTAGCCTTTTAGATTCACTTGTCGCCTTGGCTAAAAACAGGGAGGTGGTAGCCTGGGGCGAGATGGGGCTTGATTTCTTCTATGATAATTCTCCAAGAGAGGTTCAGCGGGACGTGTTTCGCAAGCAGATAAGGGTGGCCTTGGAACTCGACTTACCTATGATCATCCATGACAGAGACTCAGATTGGGAGGCCTTTGCCATTCTAAAGAATGAGGGGGCTTTTGAGCGAGGGAGGGTCTTGTACCACTGTTATGCTGGCGACCTAGAGCAGCTTAGCGAGTTGGTTTCACACGGTGGATGGATATCTTTACCTGGAGTAGTGACCTGGAAAAAGAGTGCCATGACTAAAGAGGTCGCTAAAGCGGTACCCGTAGACAAACTTTTAGTCGAGACGGATTCTCCGTTTCTCACACCCGAGCCCTTGAGGGGCCGCCGTAATGAACCGTGTCACGTCGCGCTAACGGTAGAAGAGATAGCTAACCTACGTGGTCTAAACTGGAGCGAATGTGCTAGGGCGACTACTCAAAATGCCAACGAACTCTTTGGATTATGAGGTTTAAGCACAAAAGCCTCATCACTAGGTGACGAGGTTCTCGGTTTATATTGAAAAACCTAATATAAGATTTTTCTAGCTTTGTGCCTAATCAGCTTTTTTTCGCTTGGTTAGGTGCGTTTGCATCCGCTTCAGGCGTATGAATTGGAAAAGCTGGTGTTGTACCGTGGTTGGCGCGGAAGTTCTTAGCCTTACGGCCAGCCTTGTCGCGTCTTAGGATACGTCGGAACTTTGTTTGTTTAGTATGAGAAGCCATTTTGATTCCCTTGTTTTCAAATCGCTTTCGTCAATATTGTGGCACAAGTTAGTTGTCAACTGTTTCCGACTATCGCGAATAGTGAAATTTCCTCATAGCGGAAGGGTATGATTCGGTGATACGCCTAATGAGCAAGTTTCATAACTCTTTAATTTATAGGCGGAGTCAAAAATGCTCTTCACACTTGTTACGCTAATCGGCGGTTGCGATCTTCTTAATGATATCCAGGAGGAGCTTGACGGACTGACGAACCCTCTGGTTGGCCAAGGTATAATGATTGGCATAGACACCCCCGACGACCCAACCCTTCAGCAGGCTATTGCGGGTACTGACTGGGAGAATGGTGGAGCAATAGAGATATTTTTAGCAGACGCAACCAGTATCGACAATATGGCTGAATCTCCAGTGGTCGGCGCCATAGTAAAGGCAACTATTGGTGATAATGCTCCAGTTAGGCTTATAGAAGATAGTGATGGCTCATACTCAGCGTTTAGTGAAGATGGTTTGATCTATGAAGAGGGAGAAGAGATAACAGTCAGCGTCAACCTCGAAGGTGGCCCAGCTCTGTTTTCTACAATACTTCCGAGAGCTCCAGAGCTTGACATAGATATGCAGCACTCTCAGGGTGAAAAACTAATGCTCGATCTCACAGAGTACGCATATGAGAATGTATTGGCGATGGTTATCAACACACAGACTCAGGCCATAGTCTGGTCAAATGAGCCTTCGACACCTCAAGAGATCTACGATTTTACCCATTCTGACAGTTTCGTTGATCGCTTAGAGATCCCAGGAACTGCTTTTGCTAACCAAGGTGTATATGCCGTTGGTGTCGCGGGATTGGTTGTAGGTGATGCAGAGCAGTTTGACAACATGAACACCCTGTTGTCCAGTATTATGACAGGCAAGATGAGCCTATTCCCTGTATCTACGATTGAGATGCCATAGCTGTATAGCTCAGCTAGTCTACTGTTATTCGTAGCGGCATTACCGCCGCGATTCCACCGCTGTTGAGTGTTTCTGCTAAAACCAAGCTGTCTGCTATGTCAGCAGCTACGTCAGCGACCAACTGTGTTGCTGTTATCTGTTCGGCGCCCAAAAGAGGACTCGCTCCAGCCCCGTTTAATAGAGCGTCCCAGAAAGTCCCTTGCCTCGGTATTGTGACCCTTGAGGGGTTGCTCAATCCAGCCAACTCCGATGCGTGTCTAATGGCTCTTTCCAGCCCACCAATCTCATCGACGAGACCGTTTTTAGAGGCCTGCAATCCGCTCCAGACACGACCTTGACCTATACTGTCCACCTCTTCTGTTGTAAGTGTTCTGCCATCTGATACCACAGTTAGAAATCGGTCGTAGGTGGCCTGCATCTGTCTCTGAATCAGCTCTCTCTCTGAATCTGAGAACGGCCTATATGGTTCGTATATCGAAGCGAATGGAGACCTGGTGGTCTCCCATGTGGTTATCCCAGCGCGGTCCAACAGCCCCCCAAGGCTCATCTTTCCCCCGAAAACCCCAATAGACCCAGTCAAGGTTGTTGGAGAAGCAAATATAACGGAGGCAGGTGCCGAAACATAGTAGCCTCCCGAAGCAGCGTAACTCCCCATTGAGACGACAACTGGTTTCTTGTCTGCTAACTCGGAGATTCCATCTGCCATAACGTGAGAGGCCAGTGCGGACCCACCTGGAGAGTCAACCCTGATCACTACAGCGTTTACAGAGTCATCTTCTAATAAATCAACGAGATATTGAGAGATGGTTACATCTCCAGACACAGCGCTACCATCGAGATTTGTAGTGGAGTAGCCATCCACAATAGCGCCTTGAATATGTAGTATCGCAACTCTTTCGTTTTGATTCCTGCTCTGACCTATCTCTAGTCGATAATCCATGCCTGTGATGATTGGCTCTTCAATACCCTCCTCTAACTGAGTGAATGGTGCAGAGAGGTCCACCATCTTTGCCTCTACAGCCTCATCAGCAGTAACAGGTGGTTGGGCTAACCAGTCCATAACGTTTGTCTCTGCCACTCCGCGGCCCTCGGCTATTGCTGAGATAAATTGCCCATTAATGTCGTTGAGTAGTGAGTCTAGCATCTCAACCGTTGGCTCTGAAGGGGCCGTCTCTTGGTACTGTTCCGGCGCGGACTTATATGCTCCTATACGCTCAATATCGGGGGTTACGCCGATCATCTCAAGGAGCCCAGCATAATATTCTGTGGCCAGCCTCAATCCGTAGACTGAAGGGGAGCCCGCTGGGTGTAGGGCCAAAGTAGAGCAGGCTGATGCAAGGTATAATTCTACATTGCCATAGTACCGAGATCCTACGAGGCACTCTCTGCCAGACGCCCTAAATGATAAAAGCTCCTCTCGGATCTCCCAAGCCATAGCCATCGATAAAACGGGGCCATCCAGCTCAATTAAAAGACCGTTTATTGAACTGTCCTCGGCGGCATAGTTAAGGATCTCAACTAAGTCGACTGCACGCAATGGACTGTCTAATGGGTCGAGGTAGAATTCACCCTCTGTTGGCCCGCCGTTCATTTGGCCAGATAGAGACAGGCTTAGCCATCTAGTTTGATTGCTCTCTGATGGTACCTCTGAAAGGAGCATTCCAAGCGCTAATCCGCCAGCGACTAAGATGACCACACCGAGTGCGCTAATCCAGACAATTATCTTTCTACCGCCGCTTGTTGTCACAGTCACCGCCTTGTCCGTTGGCTCTATTGTAGCTTATGCTATCAGGTGCCCACTACATTAACTCGTGTATTGCCCCATGTCTCAAGTCGGTGTCTGTTTATCCAGTCTAAAATCCTGGGGTGTACCACTCGGTGTGCGTCTGTACCTAACAAGGGATCAAACTTTCCCCAGCTTGCTCCTAGCTTGATCGTTTCAGCAGGGCCTTTAATCAGGTCTAGAGGCCTTGTGGCGCCTTTTACCTCTTCTTCGGTGGTGTAGATTATCTGTAGAGGTATCTCCGTGTTTGCCATACCTTCGACTATATCCACTGTACCGTTCCTGTTGGAGAGAAAGCCTGTGTTTATCCATCTGTTGACTTGTCGAAGAAGTCCGCTGTTAATGTCCTCGGTTCCATAGACCAGAACACCGCGAGCTTTTGGCCCATCAACCCGCTTCATCTCTCGGTGCATTCTCAGCGCTGGTGCAGCGAGAGTCGCTAGTTGGCTTATAGGTAAGGTAAGGTTCTGTGGTATTAGACGTAGGGCGAGACTGCGAGCTCGTGCGGCGCTGCTCTGCTCCGAGAATAGGGTCGGTGAGCATATCGCTGTGGCTGCCGAAATTGAGCAGGCCCCCTCGTTAGCCAAGTGAGCGTATAGGAGTTGTCCGCCTAGGCCATGTCCTATCCACATTACCTTGGAGAAAGAGGAGTGTTGCAAGACGGCGTTTACTGCGGCTGGGATATCTTTATGAGCTATATCGTCGAAGTCGTAGTCACCTTCCCCCTTAGCAGGCCTAATAGCTCCAGAGTCACACCTGTACGAGATCAGGTATACGGCGTATCCAGCTTTCTGTAGCGTCCATGCCAGTGAGGTCTCTCGATCGAATTGAAGAGTGTTGTGGTTCACCCCTAAGCCGTGGGCGATAATAACTGGCTCTCCGCCACCTTTGGGCAGGACTGGGAGGTAGTAGACAGGCGCCCTCCACCCGTCGTTAGCTGTGTAGTATAAGCGTCGTAGTCGCCTAGCGCTGGGGCAGCTCGTAAATTCCTCGCGGTTGTCTGGCTGTATGCCTCTGAAGGCAGCCTGGAGGGCAGCCCTCATGGCGATCTTAGTGAAAGATTCGCCTAGAGATACATTGTGTTCCTCTTCAAAAACCGTAGGGAGTGCGGAGGATGAGGGGTCGAGAGAGTGGTGCTTAATCACAGCTGGTATCCCTTTGAGGTGCACCCGACCTCGTAACGGTACCTTTTACATATTAACTTTGGACGCGGCGCTACCAACGGCCTGTTCAACATTAACATCAACATTATCAAAATTAGAATCTCGCTCGACCCGTTCATCCTCCGAGCTGTAATGCTTCGAAAAGCACAACAACTCTTGTCAAGTCAACAGTTACTGTTCTACCATGGAAATCAAAAAGTGCCAGATATTCTATATAGTTTTTCAACTTATCTTGGTTTTTCAATAGGTTATGAGTTGACACGTCAACAGTGATCAAAATTGTTGTGCTGGTGCGTTTTGACAACAAAGGGACTATAGCCAGTGCAAATGAGCAGAACCCAACCAAATTCTAAAGAGAAAGAACAGCCTTTATCTAGTACAGGCCAGTTAATTGGTAACGTGCTTGGTATTGAGACTAGTTGTGATGAGACGGCTGCTGGTGTGGTGGGCGCTGGAGGTGTACTTTCCGATATTGTTCACACCCAGACCATTCATGAGAAGTATCGTGGGGTGGTCCCAGAATTAGCTAGTAGAGCGCACGCTGAAAAGTTGGCGTCGGTGGTGGCAGAGGCGCTAGAAGAGGCGGGTATTGAGAGGCCTGATGCGGTCGCCGCAACGGCAGGCCCTGGGCTCATCGGCGCTGTATTGGTCGGGCTCTCCTTTGGCAAGGCGCTAGCTTCAGGGTGGGGGGTGCCATTTGTGGGGGTAAACCACCTTGAGGGTCACCTCTTGTCTCCAATGTTGGAAGACCCCGCCCCAGAATTTCCATTTATAGGGTTGTTAGTTTCTGGCGGCCACACAACCATTTATCACGCCTGTAGTTTCGGTAACTACGAGGTTCTTTCAACCACTGTAGATGATGCAGCTGGTGAGGCTTTCGATAAGGTCGCAAGGGTGCTGGGCTTACCTTACCCAGGCGGTCCCCACATCGACAGACTCGCGGCAAAAGGCGATCCCGAAGCAATAGGGTTCCCTAGGCCAAGAGCAAAGGGCGACAATATGTCGTTCTCGGGTCTAAAGACAGCCGTAAGAAATTATGCGCTTAAGCCAAACCCCGACACTCACGAGAATATCGCCGCATCTTTTCAGGAGGCCGTAATAGATGTTCTGAGGGACCGAGTAATGAGGGCAGTAAAGAAGACAGGCGTGACCACAGTGGCAATTTCTGGTGGTGTAGCGGCTAATTCAGGCCTCAGATCGGCCTTTTCGGCTTTAGATGGTATTACAGTTTTCTTGCCGCCCAGGTCTAGGTGCACTGACAATGCAAGCATGATCGCCCACGCTGGGAGATTGCGCCTGTTGGCTGGGGACAGAGGTGGACCAGAGACAGGATCGCGTTCAAATTGGCAGCTGGACAAACTATGACAATGGAGCATCCTGCTAAGACCCTTAAGAGACTTGAGCAGCGCGCTAGAAAGAGGTTCGGCCAGAACTTTTTAGTCAGCGAGCGAGCTTTGGATCGCATCATCAGGCTGGCTAAGATCGACGAATCTAGCAAGGTTGTGGAGATAGGCCCAGGGTTAGGTGCCTTATCGAAAAAGATAGCAGAGACCAAATGTACTGCAGTGGCTGTTGAGGTAGATAGGGACCTAGCCCAGTTTTTGCGAGTAGAGATACCAACATTGACTGTCTTTGAGGCAGACGCGACGAATGTAGACTGGGATGAGGTCTGCCCTGGTGATGGTTGGACGGTTGTTGCTAATCTGCCCTACAATGTTGCGACACCTATAGTTACTAAGCTGATTACACTCCACCCAAAGGTTCATAGGTGTGTCCTTATGTTCCAACAGGAGGTAGCCCACAGGCTTATCGCTAGACCAGGGACTAAAGCCTTTGGTTCCCTTTCGGTCTGGGTGCAGGCGCACTCTAAGGTTTCATGGGGTTTCAAATTACCTCCAGGAGCCTTTTATCCAGCTCCTAAGGTACACTCGGCAGTGGTTATGTTCGAGCCTTATGCTGAACCTAAGGTTGGAGGGGTGGACTCTAAGTGGTTTGAGCGCGTAGTGAAGGGTGGGTTTAGCCAGCGAAGAAAGATGCTGGAGAATGCCCTTTCATCACAGTTTGATAAAGATTTGGTTCGAAAGGCGACAGGATTGACAGTGGGTGAGAAGCGAAGGGCAGAGGAGCTAGATATTGAAGACTGGGCGTGTTTGGCTGCTACTTTGAGGGACTTAGGTGCCGAATAAGCCATTTAGATCAGGTTAGTCTAATATCTTGCTAGTCTGCTGCTTTTCGACTAAAGAGGCGCACACTATCCTTTTAAGCTCATTTTTTGTTTCTCCTCCTCAGCGTTGTAATGGAGTCTGTTGTGAAAGTTATCTCGTGCGGCATCACCGACGTTGGGATGAAGAGGGCCAACAATGAGGACAATTACCTCATCAACCCCGAGCTAAATCTCTATGTGGTCTGTGATGGAATGGGTGGTCATGTTGGTGGTGAATATGCCTCAGCCATTGCAGTCAATACAATAGAAGAGGTACTGTCTGTCATAGAGACCACCCCAGGCGGAGAGTTTGATATTAGAGATGGGGACCAGGTCGAGCTGAACCGTGAGAAGGTTCGTTACTCCATGCGATTAGCTGGCAGGCGTATCTACGAAAAGGCAGTCAGCGACCCAGAGTATAAGGGGATGGGAACAACTGGTTTGGTTCTGTTGTTAGATGGTGGTAATGCCGTAGTGGGTCACGTTGGTGACTCAAGAGGGTATTTGGTAAGGGGAGACAAGATAGAGCAGCTGACGGAAGACCACAGCTTAGTAAATGAAAAGGTAAGAGCTGGGTTGATGACTCGAGAGGAGGCTAAGACTCACCGAATGCGAAACATCATTACTCGCAGCCTTGGATATCAAGAAGAGGTCGAGGTTGACACTCAAGTCCAGGCGCTTCAGGCAGGGGATAGGTTCGTTTTGTGTTCTGATGGGCTCTCAAATCTAATACCAACTGGTGAGATCGGTGAGATAGTACGACGCCAGTCACCCAAGGAATCTGCTAGAGAATTGATAAGTGTCGCGTGTGAGCGGGGTGGCGACGATAATATTACAGTGATCGTCACACACATTGACTCGGTGTAGGTGAGTGGAAGAGCCCTCAGCCAACGATGGGATAACCATTATAGTGGTTCCAGACAGAGGGGGCGGTGAGTCCCGTCAGTATAGGATAGCTATCACCACGGCTAAGAGGTGGGTTGTAGGGCTATCTGTATCCATTGGCCTTTTGCTGTCGTTGACTGTCTACACACTGGTAAACTTTGGGTCTGTCGGAGAGGTGGAGCGCCTCACAGCCGAGACAGTTGAGCTTAGTGCAGAGCTTCATCGAGTATCACAGTCTATGTTGGAAGTAGAGCAGATGATGGACAGACTGCGAGTCGTCGATGCTCAATTGCAGGGGCTGTTGCAGACAGACCTTCTACCAGGCAGGGGCCCGTTGGATGAAGAAGAGGCGGAGCTTCTAAGGCTTCCAGAGGATTACGGCCGTGATCTTATGCCAGGAGAAGAAGGCGAGCCTATGGAAGAGCCAATGGACGATTTTATAGGTGAAGAGTTGGATCCTACATCTCTAAGGCCTATGGAGTCATGGGCTACCGATCTAGAGGGACGAATCGAATTGGCGCTGAGGTTTATGCAGTACGCAGAGCCAAGGCTATACGATGTCGTAAATGAACTGGAAGATATGAATTCTATTCAAAATTCCTTCCCTCAATTGTGGCCAGTAGACGGTCGCTTAACCTCTGGATACGGCTTTAGGCATTCCCCTATTTCGCGAAGGCGAAAACTCCATGGAGGTATAGATATATCAGCGCCAACGGGCACTCCAGTTTACGCAACGGCCGATGGGCGAGTTGAGATGTCTAGATACGTCGCAGGATATGGCCGTATGGTGGTGATCGACCACGGTTATGGGGTGAGATCGAGGTACGCACACAACAGTTCGCTTCGTGTTCGATCAGGGACTTATGTAGAGGCTGGTCAACTGATAGCGACAGTCGGTTCTACGGGCCAATCAACGGGGCCACACCTACACTTCGAGTTAATTATTGACGATCAACGAGTCGACCCGCTCGACTATCTACCACATTGAATAATTTCAACCCCTTGACGATTGCCTCTATGTGAGCAAGTAGTGGGCCATAGAACAAGAACAAAAGAGATCTTTACATGAACATAGTCAGAAAAATATTTGGTACCGCTAATGAGCGCCGAGTAAAGAAGCTACAGCCAGTTGTAGACGCAGTTAACGGTTTAGAGGGTCGTTTTTCACCTCTTACTGATGCAGAATTACAGGCGTTCACGCCAGAATTTAAGCAGCGTATTGAGAATGGAGAGAGTCTAGATTCACTGCTCCCAGAGGCATTTGCAGTTGTTAGAGAGGCCGCCAAGAGAACTCTTGGGATGCGTCATTACGATTGCCAGGTTGTCGGGGCCAAAGTTATCCATGATGGATGCGTCGCTGAGATGCGTACAGGTGAGGGTAAGACTCTTTGTGCCACCATGCCAGTCTACCTCAACGCCCTAGCAGGTCGCGGCGCCCATGTTGTTACAGTTAACGATTATCTCGCTGGCCGTGACGCTGACTGGATGGGGGCTATCTATAATTTTCTAGGAATGTCAGTTGGTAAGATCTTATCCAACGAGAGAAACGATACAATAAAGCGAGCAGCCTACCGCTCAGACATAACCTATGGGACAAACAACGAGTTTGGGTTCGACTATCTTCGCGACAACATGAAGTTCAAGATTGAGGATTACACTCAGCGAGAACACGCATTTGCAATAGTTGATGAGGTCGACTCAATACTTATCGACGAGGCTAGAACACCACTGATTATCTCTGGTCCCACCAATGATTCTGTGGACCTTTATTATACAATCAATGACGTAGTACCGCTCCTACAGGAGGAGATCGACTTTCAGGCGGACGAGAAGTCTCGCGGGATAAACCTGACTGATAGCGGGATTAACAAGATTGAGAGTAAGCTTGGTATCGATAATATCTATGACCAGCAGAACATGGTCGTTCTTCACCACGTAAACCAGGCGCTTAAGGCGCACATGATGTTTAAGCGTGACAAGGACTACGTTGTCCAGGGTGGCAAGGTCGTCATTATCGACGAGAACACTGGTCGAATGATGGCGGGTAGGCGCTGGTCAGATGGTCTACACCAGGCAGTCGAGGCTAAGGAGAGGCTCAAGATAGAGAGAGAGTCTCAGACATATGCGACGATAACTTTCCAGAACTACTTCCGTATGTATGACAAGCTCTCTGGGATGACTGGTACAGCGGAGACAGAGGCTGGTGAGTTTGCAGACATCTATGATCTGGACACAATCGTGATCCCCACAAACCTACCAATTGCTAGAGATGACGCCCATGACATTGTCTACCTAAGAGAAGAGGACAAGTTTAAGGCTGTTATGGAGGATATCCTAGAGTGTAATGGCCGTGGTCAACCTGTGCTGGTCGGTACGACATCGGTGGAGAAGTCTGAGATAGTCTCCAGGATTCTTAAGCGTCGGAAGATCCACCATGAGGTCCTAAACGCTAAAAACCACGCCAGGGAGAGCCATATTGTTGCGCAGGCTGGTCGCCTAGGCGGAATTACTATCTCCACAAGTATGGCTGGTCGAGGTACCGATATTAAGCTTGGTGGTAACGCAGAGGAGATGGCTTTAGACATGTTCGACCCAGCTACTAACCCCGAAGAATATGCGGAAAAGGTCGAAGAATTGACGAACCAATGCGCGGCAGAGCGCGAGAAGGTCCTCGCTACTGGAGGCCTTAGAATCATAGGGACTGAGCGCCACGAGTCTAGGCGAATTGATAACCAGCTTCGCGGAAGATCTGGTCGTCAGGGAGACATTGGCTCTTCAAAGTTTTATCTGTCCCTTGAAGATAGTCTCTTGAGAATCTTTGGCTCAGACAAGATCCTTGGCCTTGTTGAGAGGTGGGGTAACCCTGATGAGGAGGAGCCGATAGAGCACAGGTGGATCACAAGAGCGATTGAGAATGCCCAGAAGAAGGTAGAGGGTCACAACTTTAACATTCGAAAGAACCTACTTGAATACGACGATGTTTTAAACTCCCAGAGGACGACTATCTACGACCTGCGCCGCAGAGCTCTAATGGGCGAAAACATCAAAGACATGATGCTTGAGTCTTTTGAGGGTGTGGCTGATGATATAATGGATGACTTCTGCGCAAATGGTGTCCACGCAGAAGAGTGGAACATACAGGCCATGCGTAAAAAGATGGCAGAGATCGCAAATGTTTCTTGGAGTGAGACTGATGATCAGCTGCGAGACTACTCGCACAAGGAGCTTAGAGATCGCCTTTTTGAAGATTTTATGAATGTATATGGTGCGAAGGAGACCGAGCTTGGTGAAGAATCTTGTCGTCAGGTGGAGAGGATGCTTCTTCTTCAATATACCGATCAGTTGTGGAAGGATCACCTATTGGCTATGGACCGCATGAGAGATGGTATCGGCCTTAGGGGCTATGCCCAGAAGAACCCACTCTTAGAATACAAGCGTGAGGGGTTCAATATGTTCATGATGATGAACGCCCTAAGAGATGAAGGAGTGGTTCAGAGGTTGCTAAGGACCTCTTTGAATCAAGAGCAGTCAGAAAACATTAGCGCATCCAAATCATTGGCTCGAGGTTTAGCTTCTGGCGCGGTTGGAGGCCCTAAGAAGCCAGGTGCCGTGGCTGGGTTGGCGGCCCAACAAAGACCAAAGACTGCACCTGTAGCTCCAGCTAGGCCAGCACCTGGCGCCGAAACACTCGCCTTTGTTGAGCTCCACGGAATAAAGAGAAACGCTCCATGTCCTTGTGGTAGCGGAAAGAAGCACAAGAAGTGCTGTGGTTCGGCATCCCAGGCAACAGCTTAGATTTTATAATTATAAGCTGTGTCCAGCTATTGCCTTAGTGGAGTGTTCGCGTTAGATCGCCGCGCCGTTGATTTTGACGGTAGTTCTCACACCGAGTAGCGAATCTCCCAGGGTGGCCTCTTGCATAGGAGGTCGGGTAGCTTCGTCGGTGGACGTTTCAACCCAACATACTCATCGTTTTTTAGTGCTCAAGTTAAGAGCTAGGTGAGGTTTTGGTACTCGAAAGAGGCCAATATGGAGAAAAAAAATATGTCTAATGTATCACTCCGAGATCTGCTTGAGGCAGGCGTACACTTCGGTCACCAAACCCGCAGATGGAACCCTAAAATGCGTCCGTTTATTTACGGCGAGAGAAATGGTGTTCACATCATCGATATTCAGCTAACCGCTAAAAACCTCATAGAGGCGACTCGGTTTGTCACCGCAGCGGTAGCGAACGGTGGAAATGTATTGTTTGTTGGGACCAAGCGCTCATCACAAGAGATCATCAAGGAAGAGGCCGAAAGGTGCGGTATGTACTACATCAACAACCGTTGGTTGGGTGGTACTCTTACAAACTTCCAAACTGTAAAAAACTCAGTAGGTCGCTTAGTGGCTCTTGAGAAGGCAGAGGAAGAGGGCCGGTTCGATGGTCTTACAAAGAAAGAGACCCTTCAGCTTACTCGCGCTAAAGAAAAGATTGGTAAGAACTTGGGTGGAATAAAGCTAATGAAGACTATGCCTAAAGTACTCTTCGTTATCGACCCTCGAAAAGAGCATATCGCTATTTCAGAGGCAAATAAGTTGAACATCCCAGTTGTTGCACTTTGCGATACAAACTGCGATCCAAGTGGAATAGAGTATGTAATTCCAGGTAACGACGACGCCATAAAGGCGATACGCCTGTTCACCTCTGCTATTGCAGATGCTGTCATCGAAGGCTCTCAGACGGGAAGGGGCGATGCTAGCATCGTTACACCTCAAATGTCAGATGTTGATGTAGTTCACAGATCTATCTCAAATGACGCAGAGGCGACTCCAGAGGCTTCAGCTGCACCTGCAGAGGCAGCTGAAGAGGCTGGTACTGAAGAGGCTTAGGCTCTAGGTTTAAACCTAGAGGCGCTTCATAAACTTTAACAACTATTATTTGATTAGGAAAAACAATGGTAACCGCAAAAGATATTAAGAGTCTACGTAATAGAACAGGCGCTGGAATGCTTGACTGCAAGAAAGCCCTAAACGAGAACAACGGAAACATTGAGGGTGCTATAGATTGGCTTCGCGAGAAGGGAATTTCAAAGGCAGCTAAGAAATCTGGCCGCGCTGCAACCGAGGGAACCGTAGCTTCTTACCTTCACGCAGGTGGAAAGATAGGAGTTCTTGTCGAGATTAACGCTGAGACTGATTTTGTTGTTCGCACAGATGCTTTCCAGGCACTTGTATCAGACATTGCTATGCACATCGCTGCGGCTGCTCCTGAGTACGTTACTCGTGAAGAGGTCCCAGAAGACGTGATTGCTCGTGAGAAGGCTGTACAGTTAGCTCGAGTTATCGAAGAAGGTAAGCCTGCTGCTATAGCTGAGAAGATTGTCGCAGGTCGCATGGGTAAATTCTACAGTGAGATCTGCCTTATGGACCAGATATTTGTAAAAGACGACAAGCTTACAGTCTCACAGATGTTGGGAGAGGCAGTAGGAACAATCGGTGAGAATATTCAGATCCGCCGTTTCGCAAGGTTCGTCTTGGGAGAGGGTCTGGAGAAGAAGGTAGATGATTTCGCCGCAGAGGTAGCTGCGACAGCAAATCTCGACAACTAGAAAAGTTAAACTAAAGGCTGCAGAGGGGGGACCCTCTGCAGCTTTTTTGTGTTCAAAAAAGTAAGGTGACTATGACAACTGTGACAGAGAGCCAAGCGCCAAAATACAAACGAGTATTGTTAAAGTTGTCAGGTGAGATGTTGGCTGGCCAAACTCACCATGCCTTAGCACCTGCGGCCATCGGTCAATACGCTGATGAGGTCAAGAGGGTCCACGATCTAGGAGTAGAGGTTGCCATTGTTCTTGGTGGAGGAAATATCTTTCGCGGACTCGCTGGTGCCTCAAGGGGAATGGACAGAGCTCACGCAGATTACATGGGTATGCTAGCCACAGTCATAAATGCATTAGCGTTTCAAGATGCCCTTGAATCTAGAGGCGTAGACACTAGGGTTATGTCAGCGATAGCGATGGACAAAATTTGCGAGCCTTACATTCCGCGTAAGGCAATAAGGCATATGGAAAAGGGCCGTGTCGTCATTTTCGGTGCTGGAACAGGTAATCCATTCTTTTCAACGGACACGGCTGCCGCGCTTCGCGCAGCAGAGATTCAGGCAGATTTAATAATGAAAGGCACTAAAGTAGATGGTGTCTATGATTCCGATCCAAAGATAAACCCAGATGCAGTTAAGTTTGATAATATCAGCTATCTAGAAGTGCTGCAGAGGCAGTTGAAGGTGATGGATTCAACGGCTATCTCACTATGCATGGAAAACCACCTTCCAGTTGTAGTCTTTGACTTAAACGGACAAGGAAACGTAAAGCGGGTGATCCTTGGCGAAGATATTGGTACAACAGTTCAGAACGTTGAGAGCATTGAGAGGGAGATTTGATGGAAAAAGAGTATTTAGACGCTATGGGAGACGAGATGGGTCAGGCCCTAACCGCCCTAAAGCGCGAACTCACAACGGTCCGTACTGGAAGGGCTTCGCCTCAGTTGCTAGATAATGTTCAGGTCGAGGTGGCCGCATACGGTGCTGTTATGCCTCTCAATCAGTTGGCAAGCGTGAGTGCTCCTGATGCCAGGATGCTTGTCGTTACTCCTTGGGATAAAACAACGCTGGGTGACATTGAGAGGGGCATTACTGTTGCTGGATTAGGATTGAACCCTAGCAGTGATGGTCAGGTGGTTCGCCTCCCGATTCCTCCGCTTACTGGCGAACGTCGCAAAGACTTGACCAAGGTGGTTAAAAAGTACGGCGAAGAAGCTCGTATTAGGGTTAGGTCAGTTCGCAAAGAATACAACGATCTATTTAAGGGGATGGAGTCAGAGAAAGAGGTGTCTAAGGACGATCTGGATAGGCTACTCAAGACAGTTCAAGAGGCGACCGACTCCAGCGTCAAAAAGGTGGCCGATATAGTCTCGCAGAAAGAGTCAGAGATCCTTGAAGGCTGATGAGTCGTCATTGACAGCCCCAGAACACGTTGCCATTATTATGGATGGCAACGGTCGATGGGCACAGGCTCAAGGTTTACCTAGGGTAGATGGGCACGAAGAGGGCGCTGTCTCAGTTAGAGAGGTGGTTCGAGCCTGTCGTGCGCTCGGGGTTAAGGCCCTGACCTTGTATTCTTTTTCGACTGAGAATTGGAAGCGACCAGCAGATGAAGTCTTTGCACTAATGGGCCTTTTGGAGCGTTATTTAGTAGGTGAGCGCTCAGAAATACTGGATAATAATATACGTTTCAGGGCGATAGGTGAACTTGATAGATTACCTGACAACATATCAGCTCTGATAACCGAACTTTCAGATGTCTCAGATACTGGTTCAACCGAGATGGAGCTCTGTCTAGCCTTGTCGTATGGTGGTAGAGCAGAATTAGTACGGGCTATGGGGGCGATCTCCGCTCGTGTGGCTAAAGGTGAGCTCGCTGAGTGTGATGTAGATGAGTCGTTAATTGAGTCTCACCTATACGCTCCAGATCTTCCCGATGTCGATCTGCTCATTAGAACCTCTGGTGAGATGAGAATTTCTAATTTCTTACTTTGGCAGATGGCCTATGCTGAGATTTATGTGACGGATGTGGCATGGCCTGATTTCCGACGCCCAGATCTAGAGACCGCATTTGAGTCGTACAGTAAACGAGAGCGGCGGTTTGGAAAGACGTCAGCTCAATTAATGGAGTAGTAAATGGGGACTAGAATTATATCGGCGTTTGTCGCTCTATCCATTTTGATCCCAGCCCTCCTGTTTGGTGGTGTGTTGGCCGTCGAGGTAGTCGTCGGTATTGTTTTGGCTATCGGTCTGTGGGAATTCGCGACCATCACGGGAGACAAGAGAAAGAGCTCGTGGCGCCTACTTCTCGCTGGTGGGTTGGTTTACTGGGGGGTTCTTTTTGGTGGTGAAGGCGCAGGGCACGCCAGCTTGCTTTTAGCGTCTCTATTTCTGATTATCTCAGGAGTTATGAGAAAAGACGATGTGGAGACCTCATTTAGGTTTCTAGCGCTACAGGTTTTGGGCGTTGTATGGGTGATCGGGCTTGGCCTACACCTCGTATTAGTAAGGCGCTTGGAGAATGGTCTGGATTGGCTAGCTGTACTATTAATCGTTGTGATAGCGGCAGACTCTGGTGCCTACTTCGCTGGACGAGCTCTAGGTAAACACAAGCTTTATGAGAAGGTCTCACCCAAAAAGACTTGGGAGGGAGTTTTTGGCGGTATAGCGTTGGCAGTAGCCGCGCTATTCGTTGTCAGGGGGACGTTTTTCTCTGATATAAGTGTTGTCGATTGTATAGTGTTGGGCGTACTTGTCTCGATTACTTCTGTTGTAGGCGATCTCGCTGAATCGCTCCTAAAAAGGGCTGTCAATGTAAAGGACTCTGGCGCCATCATGCCTGGACACGGGGGTGCTTTAGATAGAACGGACTCATTACTTTTTGGAGCCCCAGTTATCTACTTGTACGTCACTTATTGTTTAGGGGTCTTCGGGTAAAATGGATGTTCTGTTTAATGTAGTAGCTGCGATTGCTTTAGTCGGTATCCTTATTTTTGTTCATGAGTTTGGCCATTTCTTTTTCGCCAAACTCTTTGGTGTCGGTGTTCGAGAGTTTTCATTAGGCTTTGGTAAGCGCCTGTTTGGCGTAAAGGCTGGAGGGACAGACTATAAGGTCTCTCTGTTTCCTATTGGTGGATACGTCCTAATGGAGGGAGCCGATCCTTTTATGGATCAGGAGGAGCAGGCTGAGGAGGCTAATGTTGAGGGGAGTCTTCTTAATAAGCCAGTTTGGCAGCGTCTTATAATTGTCGCGGCAGGCCCGTTGGCTAACTTGTTACTTCCAGTTGTCGTGTTGGCTGGCCTGTATATGGCTGGTGACCCTCAACCAATATCCGTCGTAGGTTCAGTTATGCACGGGTCGCCAGCTGATATCGCAGGTGTGGAGGCTGGAGATCAGCTACTTAGCGTTGCGGGTGAAGAGACTGATTTTTGGGGAGATATCTATGGGGCAATGGACTTGGCGTCTGAATCAGCTCCTTTGTCTCTAAGCTTAGTTCGAGATGGTCAGGTGGTTGATGTTGAGATTCCACTGCCAACCGATGATTCAGCGTGGGAACTCCCGTGGTATCCCTCAGAGATCGGCCTGAGTAATCTGCATCCGGCTCCGATCGTGGGGGTGAGCGATCCTGACTCTCCAGCAGCCACCGCTGGTATTAAGACCTTTGATACCATTGTCTCAATAGACGGTGCTTCAGTTGGTTCATACTCAGAGGTTATGACTGCTCTAGCTGCCAGCGGTAGAGATGCCGAGATTGAGTGGTTGTCGGGGTCTGATATTAATTCGGCCAATATATCTTTTAATCCTGATGAGGTGCCTGAAGAACTGAGTCTAGATAGGCCCATGGAGAATGAAAACCCGTGGGGGCTATACCCAGCCACCCTTTTTGTAGATGGTGTCCAGGAGGGCTCTGCTGCGGAAGATGCGGGCATCGAGCGTGGAGATAGACTTGTAGCTATTGATGACGTTGGGCTGCGCACATGGGCGGAGGTGACGACTACTATCGGGAGCAAGCAGGTGGGCTCTGGAGAAGGTTCATCAGCGGTACCTGTTAGCGTCACTATAGCTCGCGATGGGGAAGAGCTGTCTCTTGAGCTACTACCAAGAGTCGTGCGTGATACGGACATGCTTGGTAGGTACTACTATCGGGCTATGATCGGAGTTGGCAGAGGTGGTGATTTGGTTGGGTCGGATAAGGCTCCTCGATACTATGGTTTCAGCTCGTCTGTCGGAATGGCCTTTGAAGAGACAAAATTGTTGGTAGGGCTAACGCTGTCTCAGATAGGGAAGTTGCTTACTAGAGAGGCCGCTCCTTCCAAGAGTTTAGGTGGCCCTGTCCAGATATTTAGGGACGCGGGAGCTGCTGCTGAGGCGGGAGCTTTTCAATGGTTTAGAATGATGGCTCTACTGTCTATATCGTTGGCTATAGTCAACTTCTTACCTGTACCTGTTCTGGATGGAGGGCAATTTCTGTTCTTCTTAGTCGAGGGTATAAGGGGGCGACCAGTATCACTTAGGTTTAGGGAAATGGCCCAACAAGTGGGTGTTTTAGCTCTAGTTGCGCTTATGCTCATGCTGTTTGTCTTTGACATAAACAGAGCTTTAGGGGGATAGCAGTGGCTGTTTTAGCCATAGACACGGCAGGCCCTGTGGTAGGGGTCTTTTTAGATGGCGTTGAAACGCCTTTTAAGTATACCGAGCGCATAACTCGTGGCGCTGAGATCACGGTCTCGGTTGCAATAGATAGGGCCATTAAGGGTGTATCTCTGAGTCATGTTGTAGTGACTGTAGGGCCAGGTGCCTTCACATCACTAAGGGTTGGTGTTGCTATGGCACTAGGAGTCGCTACGGCTCGTAAATGTAAGGTCTCACAGGTCTCATCTCTTAGAGCAAGAGCAGGCATAGCCCCCGAGGGTTTGACCCTGGTTATGCTTGATGGCCGGAAAGGTAGGGCGTATGCTGCTCTGTACGAGGATGGAGTTCAGGTTAGCGAGGAGCTCGATGTATCTCCAGAAATAGCTGTAGGCTTAGCAAATGGTCGCCCATTTGTTGCCGTAGGCGAGGGAGCGGAGGTTTGGAGAGAGATTGTAGAGTCTTCTGGTGGTATTGTTTCCGAGGATGCCTGTAGGCCGCCTCTAGAAGAAATGGTCGCACTATCGGAAAAAAGTGAAAAGGTAGACCCCCAAAAGGTTGTTTTGAACTATATCCGAGAGCCAGACGCCAAATTGCCGAAATCGGCAGGAGTATAAATATGGGTAGAAATGGAGCGAGAATAGCTGTTCTAGGTGCTACTGGCGCCGTAGGCAAGCAGCTGCTGGATTCCCTAGAGGCCTTAGATAGTGTCGGCGAGATCGTACCTGTAGCTAGTAGAGCATCTTCTGAGACTAGCGTCAGTTTTAGGGATAGCTCAATAGAGTTGATTCAGCTGGACAATGAGGATCTGCTCGAAGTGGATGTTGCAATATCGGCACTACCTGGCAACATGGGCAAAAGCCCTCTTGAGGGGCTTCAGGAGCAAGGGGTTCCCATCATAGATCTTTCAGGCGTCTTTGGTAATTCTGTGCCTTTCGTAATCCCTGGTCTACGTGGCGAGGTCCGCCAGATAAGAGAGTCAGGAGTGATTTCCATCCCATCCCCAGTGGCTATCGCCCTATCTAGGGTGCTGAAATCTCTGTCAGGCTTCGGCGTAAGAGATGTAACAGGTACAGCGCTATACCCAGCGGGCATAGCTGGAGCTAAGGGTATCCGAGAACTCTCTAGCCAAGTTGTATCGGTCTTTAATAGCCAAGAGCCTTCAAGGTCTGTATTTTCAGACGGACTCGCATTCGATCTATTGCCCTCATGGGGTGCGGTAGGAGACAAAGGTTGGTCTGGACACGAGTTAATGATCGCTCTTCAGACGGCACTTATATCTGGGGTCGACCCAACTCGTATAGCTGTGGACCTGGTGGTTGTTCCTCTATTTGCTGGGATGGGTGTGTCGCTTCGGGTAGGGCTCTCCCCAGGGTGGGAGCTTACTGACGCGATAACAGCTATACATGAGTCAAAAGGCCTCGAAGTCTCTAGGAAGCCGCTGCCAAGGAAAACCATCGGTGAGTCGAGCATACAGGTTGGACGCATGCGGGCTGACCTCGGTGAGAACTCCCTGCACCTGTGGATGGCTTTAGACCCTCAGCAGTTGGCGGCGAGCACAGCGATAGATGCGCTTGTTGAACTTTTAGAGGGGGAGGCATGAACCTCGCATTATTATCGTTTTTGCCCATAGTAAATGCTACTCCAGACTCAGAGCTAACCTCATACGAACTCGGTGGGGATGTTGTTGCTATCGCTGTTAGTCAGTCCGCTGATTCTGCTGACAGCGTCAGTAGCGCAATTTTCTTAGACTCATTAGGAGATGTCTCTGTGCTCGATACAGAGACTTGGAGCCTTTCGAGTCATCCATCACCATGCACCACAACCAATGACATAGCGTTATGGTCGGGCTCTGCGACCCTTGTCTTTGTCGCTTGTGATGACGGATCTGTTGGGTGGTTAGAATTATCGGGGAAAGGTGAATTGTCATCTACCGCTGACAACACTTATTCGATAGCCGATAGCTCAATAAGTCATATTATTGTTGATGAGTCTTGTGTCTGGGCCGCTACACAGGAGGACTCACAAGTATATGTCTCTTGTTTTGATCCAGAGCTCTCTGAGGTAGCAGAGGGACCATACACCACCGCACGCTCAGGTTTGAATCATTTAGCCCAGACAGACTCTCACCTTGTCGTTCTTCATGGCGGTGATGATATTACAAAACTCGATAAGTCATCGGGCTCTGCAGCAACAAATCAGGACAATCTATCTGGCAGGGATTTCATAGATGCGGCTAGTGATGGATCAAACTCCGTATTCCTAGTCGACGGCGGAGGTGCCGTTGTAAAGTACCGCCTAACAACAAACGATTATCAGGTGGTGTTGAACGAGTCTGATGATCTTGAGAATTTATCATCAATAGCCGTTGAGTTAGAGTCGGATGAGAGCTGGGTCGCCATCTCAGAGACAGACCTGCATGAGGTTAGGTTCTACCCACTTGAGCCTTCAACGGGCACAATAGGTGATACTCTTGTTGACACTCTTGAGGCTTCGAATGTTGTCGCGATGGAGCGTGTTGATGAAGATACCCTATTGGTTGGTCAGGCAAATGGTCTAGTGACAGTCCTCTCTTCTGCCATATGGGTTGAAGTGACTCGTGCTCCAGAAGAGGTGTTGTTGGTTGGTGACACCGTAGATGTGACCTTTTTCTCCGATTCTGACACAACCTATGAACTACGGGTTGAGTCGATGGAAGGTGATCTTTTAGCGTCTGGAGAGTCCCTCAGTGGTGAGGAGACGTCTGCAACGTTTGTTGTAGATTCGACGTTTGAGGAGGGGACAATTCGGGTATTTGTCGTTGTAGAGGGCGATAATCGCGAAGGGCATGATGCTTTTGACATTACAATAGACAACCCACCATCACGCGTTGAGTTGGCTGAAGGGGACGTCAGGTTCGGTGATGAGAGCCTTATCTTCTCATTTCAGGGCGTAGATGACGAGGATCTAGATCACTATGTTGTTTATGTAAGCGATACCTTGTTTGCTTCTGATGATTGGGGTTCGGTTAGCGCGACTGGTGACACCTATGAACTCTCAGGATATGGTTCTGGGGAGTTGGTTGCTTGGACATTAGGTTCTCTAATAAACGGCCAACCATATTATGTAGCTGTTAGCGCTGTTGATAGCGCTGGTACGGAGGGTCCAATGAGCGATGTTTTAACAGCAACTTCCAGTGAGGTCGTGGGCGCAGCTGAACTATCTGGTAACAGCGGCGGTGGTTATGGTTGCGGTAGCTTGGGGCGTACAGGCGGTGCTTTTCTGGCCCTTGTTAGTATTATTGCGCTTTCTGGTAGGAGGAAGGGCCTTGCAATGACTACGCTGGTGGCATTGAGCGTAGGTTCTAACGCCTACGCAGGAACATCGGAGACAGGCAGTGTAGAGTTTTCGTTCGGCACAGTTGTGCTAGAAGATAGCTCAATAGAGTCAGTATATGGGGGAGAAGTCTCTACGGTGAATTTTGAAAACACCTGGCGTCTGCACCAGTTTGTCGAGGTGGGTCTAAATGCGGGCTTTGGTCGAAGTACCTCCTGGGCTTTGAGTGCCACTGACCAGACGGCTTCTGGTTATGCTAGTCGGTTTACAGTTGCTCCAGTTGGGGTCTCCGCTAGCCTGCTATTAGACTTCGTTGATGGACAGCCAATTGTTCCGTGGGCGCAGGGTTCATTAGATTATTGGCTCTGGGGAGAGCGGATAGATTCAGGAGATGGTTACCTCGCAGGGGAGAGTTTTTCTGGAGGAAAGGCGACATATAGCTATAGCTATGGAGCGAACCTTCTCCTCGATACATTTTCGCCATCTAGAGCAAGTTTAGCCGAGGCTAAATGGGGAATAAAAGATACCTACCTGACCGTAGAGTTTCAGAGGACCGAGATGATCTCTCAGTCGGATGGGTTGGGCTTTGCTAACAACTCCATTCTTTTCGGGCTGAAGGTTGACAGGTAATAGCTTGACCACATGGCGGCTGAAGCTAGAGTACGATGGCACTGAATTTTCTGGTTGGCAGGTACAGCCTGGGGTGAGGACTGTCCAAGAAGAGCTAGAAGGTTCTCTGTCCAAACTTCTCGGCGGTGATCAAGTTAGGGTTGTCGCTGCTGGTAGGACTGACACTGGAGTTCATGCCTGGGGTCAGGTCGTATCTTTTCGAACGTCAAGGAGCCGAACTGTACGCCAGGTGCTCTTAGGTGTAAATAGGGGACTTCCAAAGGATGTTCGCTGCGTATCTGCCGAAATGGTGGACTTCGATTTTCACGCGAACGCTGATGTGACAAATAAGCTCTATCGTTATGTGTTGCGTGTTTCTGAAGCAGGAACAGCGCTTCGTAGGTTTAGATTGTGGTCCGTTAGGGAGCAACTCGACCTTGTGGTGATGTCTGAGGCATTATCGCTCTTAGAGGGTGAACATGACTTTACCACTTTTCGCGCTGCGGGCTGTGTGGCAAAGAGCCCAGTGCGTACAATTGCGAGGACATCTGTTGCCTATGTTGGGGATGAAATATGGGTAGAGATAGAGGGGCGAGGTTTCTTGAGAAAAATGGTCAGAAACATTGTCGGATCACTCTACGATGTGGGCACTGGCAAACGCGACCCTAATTGGATGTCTGAAATTCTGGAGCAAAAAGACAGAGACCTCGCGTCGGCTACTGCGCCAGCGCAAGGTCTCTATTTGGTAAGGGTAGACTATGGTGCTTAGTTAAAGCATCCTGTTAGAGCTCTTCTTCTTCATCCTCTTCTCCGCCTAGACTAGCGAGCAATTCGTCTTCATCGTCATCGTCAAGGTCGTCAGACTCATCCTCGCCCTCATTGGCTTCACTTGGTTGTTCCTCAGCGTCCTCATTTTTTGAAGACTTTCGTTTATGCTTTACGAGTGACTCCAAGAATGCTTCTCCTGGTGTTACGCTAGAACCTTCCCTTTGGTCAGCCGCACAGCTCGGGCATATCGGATCCCCGTTCATATCGTAAAACTTAGCTTCACATTTGTAGCAGGTATGTTTGTTGCCCAAGGCGCTCTTGTCAAAAGCCATGTCGTCTCCGTAAATATAAACTTTCTTTGTGCCGCATGAATATCACGTTTTTTACAACTGGCGACGAAGTAAAGTCACTAAGATAGTTTTAATAGTGGTTAGTCTCGATAAAGATTAGTTAAAGGATAAATTTGAGGCTATCTTGGCCCTCGATGTAGCCATTTATAGCTATGGAGAAGATATTTAAATGAATAGATTATTAACTTTTAACTGTTTTGCTTTTGCTTTATTCGGGTGCGGCGGTGGCGGCGCATATGAAGAAGGCGACACTAGAGTCGATCATGCTGGAGGAGTTGACAACCAGGTTGAGGCCTTATCACCAGAGACCTGCACCGACGATCAAGGTAGGATTCATGTTGTTTGGTACGATGCCAGAGGTGGTGTCGATGCTGTTTGGTATAATAGGTCAATTGACGGAGGGGGCTCCTGGCAGACTGGAGACACTCAATTGAATGTGGGCTCTGATGGAGCAGCAATGCTGCCGACCATAGCATGTGTAGACAGTAGAATTTACGTCGTGTGGCAGGACCATAGGGATGGTGAATTAGAAAACGGCAATATCTATTTTAATTATTCAAATGACTCGGGCTCTACCTTTTTGGCTGAAGCAGTCCCTCTGGACTCGGACCCCGAAGGTGAGAATATTAGTCTAGAGCCGCAGATCGCTGCCATTGGCTCGGCGGTTCACGTTGTATGGTTCGACGCTAGGAATGGTGCTTACGATATCTATGCCAACAGCTCAACGGATGGTGGTGATACTTGGCAGCCAACGCCAGTCAGGGTTGACGCGGATGGAGAGGGTGATTCCTATTCAGCCGCTCCAGTTTTGGCGGTTGGAGAGTCGGGAGAGGTGGTCGTTGCTTGGGAAGACTCAAGGGACGGTGGCTCGGACATCTATGTGAACCATTCCAGTAATTTTGGTCAGAGCTTCTCTAGTGTAGATATACGTCTTGATGAAGGCGGGGCTGGTCAGGCAGACTCTTTCTTGCCTCAGATTACAATGTCTGGAACAGACGTGTACGCTGTCTGGCATGACACAATAGGCGGTGAAGGTAGGGAGGTCTATCTGGCACACTCTGGCGATGGCGGCGCAACTTGGAGCGCCCCAGTACGTGCGGAGACCGACGCACCAGGTTTACACGACGCTCTTTACCCATCGGTTTCAGCTCTTGGCTCTACAGTTTATGTTGCTTGGCAAGACGACAGGTATGGTGTGTACGACGCGTTCGTAAGACGAAGCTCAGATGCTGGTGTGACATGGGATTTTGAAGAGTACCGTATGGACAGGACTACTGAGGGCTCATCGCACTCCTACAAGGCTCAAGTGCAAGCTTGGTCTGATCAGACTGTAATCGTAATGTGGGAAGACCTTCGCAGTGATGGAGAGGGGGTAGGTTTTAACGACATTTATTACAACTTCTCTGTAGATGGTGGCGATACGTGGAGCCAGTCAGACTATCGAGTAAATTCTGATATGCCTGGATCGGCTTATGCAGTAAGCCCAACACTCAGCAAGAATGAGGGTGAGCTTTACTTTGTATGGGCGGATGGAAGGTATGGATCTTCAACTGTTTTCTTCAACAGTTTGGCGATTGGCGAAGCAAGCGTCTACATACCACCTAAGGACTAGAACCAAAGGTTTTGGTAAGTTACTATATTTCTTTGCCCCAATAAAGTTGACAATCGGCTTAGTTGTCACTAAAAGGGGCTGTCTTTAGCTTTGAGGCTCGGCACTTCGGCTCTCATAGCTTTTTCTGATTATTAGACTTTCATGTTTATATTATTGGTGAACAAATGAATACTCCCTCCGCAAAAGCACACGAAGTTACACGTGACTGGTTCGTAGTTGACGCTAGTGACGTGGTTCTTGGTCGTATGGCTACACGCATTGCCACAGTTCTTCGCGGCAAGCACAAAGTTATCTATACTCCACACGTTGATACAGGTGATTACGTTGTAGTTATCAATGCAGCGTCTGTGAAGCTTACAGGTAACAAGTTGGATGCTAAACAGTACCATACCTACTCAGGCTACTTTGGTGGGTTGAAGTCTAAAACAGCTCGTGAAGTATTAGACTCTGAGCCAGAGCGAGCGATTATCCACGCGGTAAAAGGGATGCTTCCCAAAAACCGTCTAGGCCGACAAATGATTACTAAGCTCAAGGTATACCCAGGAGCAGAGCACCCTCACGCTGGACAGAACCCCAAAGCGTTCCCAGCAAACGTTTGATTAGGAAATAGCCAATGAGTAAAGAGATTCAACAATGGTATGGAACAGGACGTCGTAAGGAGTCTGTTGCACGAGTTTTTCTTCGTCCAGGAAAGGGCGAGATCACAATCAACCAAAAGCCAATCGACACTTACTTTGTTCGAGAGAGCTTGATCCAGATGCTAACAGCTCCTCTGAATACCGTTGGGGCAGGTAAGGACATCGACCTTTATGTTACAGTAAAGGGCGGTGGAAAAACTGGTCAGGCGGGCGCTATTCGCCTCGGAATATCAAGGGCACTTATTGAGCGTGACGCTGCTAACCGCGCGGCTCTGAAGTCTGAGGGCTTCCTTACACGTGACGCAAGAGCTGTTGAGCGTAAGAAGCCAGGCCAGCCTAAGGCACGTAAGAAGTCGCAGTTCTCTAAGCGTTAGAGGCTTTTTGTGGCGGGAAAGCTCCGAACACTCGGCGTCATTCCCGTCAGACTTACCTCCAGTCGAGTTCAAGAGAAGGCCCTGCAAGTTATTGCGGGGCGTTCGCTTTTGGAGTGGGTCTGGAGGTCAGCTAAATCGGTCCCTGAATTGGACCAACTAATAGTTGCTACAGACTCTAAGCGTGTCTCCCAGGTTGTCACGTCATTTGGCGGTGAAGCGGTGATTACTGATGGGCTGTTTAGGAACGGTTCTGAGCGTTGTTGGGCAGTAGCTCGTGAATTAGAGGCTGACATTATCGTTAACATTCAGGGTGATCAGCCGCAGTTAGATCCAAAGGTCGTGTCTGCTATTGTGAGGGTTTTGCAACAAGGTGAGAGCTTGGTAGCTTCTCCTATGGTGCCACTCGAAGAGTTGGATTACGGCGAATCAGTTGTTAGGGTCACAATAGACGACAAAGGACAAGCCCAGCGGTTTTCCCGCAAAAACATTGTGGGAGAAGGTGAGAATTACCGTCATGTTGGGGTCTACGGATATCGAAGAGAGGCGCTCAAAAGGTATTGTTCTTGGCCACAAACTGATCTCGAATTGTCTGAAGGGTTGGAACAACTGCGCCTATTGGAATATGGTGTAGATATTAGAATGGTGCTTTTGAACAGGTCTTCAATACCTGTTGACACCTTAGAAGATCTTGCCCGTGTGCGCGATGCGTTTATCGGTAATCAGGAGAGTTAGTATGCGTAAGAAGTTCGTATTTGTGACTGGAGGGGTGCTATCTGCGCTCGGTAAAGGTTTGTCTGCGGCGGCTTTGGGTTCTCTTTTAGAGGCCAGGGGCCTCAAGATAACCAATGTGAAGATGGACCCGTATATTAACGTTGATCCTGGCACCATGAGCCCATACCAGCACGGTGAGGTGTTCGTTACTGATGATGGTGCTGAGACGGATCTTGATCTAGGTCACTATGAGAGATTCACCAAGTCCCGAGCAGATCAACGAAACAATTTCACAGCCGGGCGTATCTATCAGAACGTCATTTCTCGTGAAAGGTCGGGGGAGTATTTGGGTCGTACGGTTCAGGTAATTCCACACATCACGAATGAGATAAAACGTATGATCTGGGAGGCAGCTAGCGACGTTGATCTGGCTATCATTGAGGTCGGCGGTACTGTAGGAGATATAGAATCCCTACCCTTCTTGGAGGCTATACGTCAGTTTAGAGTGGACGCTGGACCAGAGAACGTGCTGTACATGCACCTCACATTAGTTCCATATATTAAGACTGCTGGTGAGATGAAAACCAAGCCGACCCAGCACTCTGTTAAGGCCCTTTTACAAGTAGGTATCCAGCCAGATATTCTGGTCTGCAGGGCGGATCGGGACATTCCAGCTGAGATTCGCCAAAAGATAGCTCACTTCTGTAACGTTCGGGTAGACTCTGTAGTGGCTGCTCCTGACGTAGACAATATTTACGAGCTACCTATTGTCTTTAATAAAGAGGGCTTGGACAGCCGTATCTTGGAGCAGTTGGGTATCTGGGCAGGGGAGCCCAAGTTGGGACCTTGGGAGCAGATAGTCTACAAATATAAGAACCCAAGTGGTACTGTAAAGATCGGAATAATCGGTAAGTATGTCCACCTCACTGATACCTACAAGTCACTGAACGAGGCGTTGACTCACGGTGGGTTGGCGAATAACGTCAGTGTAGAGCTAGAATTTGTCGATGCCGAGGCCCTGAATTCGAAAAGCGTCGCTAATAGGTTGGAAGGTCTAGATGCCCTCTTAGTTCCAGGAGGGTTTGGCGAACGAGGCATAGAGGGTAAGATTCTCGCTGTTCAGCACGCTAGAGAGACAGGGCTCCCATTCTTTGGCATATGCCTAGGCATGCAGGTCGCAGTTATTGAGTTTTCTAGGAATGTATTGGGTCTTACTGATGCAAACTCTGGTGAGTTTTCCGATGTATCCGAAAACAAGGTTGTCGATCTTATGGAGACTCAGTCAGGTGTTACCGAAAAGGGTGGGACTATGCGCTTGGGCGCATATCCGTGCGCTATTACAGAGGGTAGCCTAGCGGAGTCAATTTACGGAAGTCGAGAGATATCTGAGAGACACAGACATCGTTACGAGGTCAACCCCGCATACCACCAGCTCCTTAAGAATGGTGGAATGGTATTGTCAGGAACATCGCCAGATGGTCAGCTGGTCGAGATGGTTGAGCTACCAGATCAACCATTCTTTATCGCCTGTCAGTTCCATCCAGAATTCAAGTCTCGTCCATTAGAGGCTCACCCAATGTTCTCGCATTTTGTGAAGGCGGCAATTGAGCACAGGGGGGCTAGCTCTACAAATGAGGCAGCTGGGCCCATTCTGAGCATTGCGGGTGAGGAGTCAGTCTGAGATATTCGGCGCTGGCAATAGTCGCCACCCTTATGGGGTGTGCACCTCTCGAGAACTCCGAACCAGGTGATGGTCGAACGATCTTTACTGGTGTATCTCTCTCTAGTGTGGCCAATGCTGGAGAGATAGAGGTGAGCGCTGAGGTGGTTGACCTGACTAATCAGGAGCTCATAGTAGCATCAGACGTGGCCGTTTCGGTTGAAACAGCTACGCCACTCACAGTGAGTGCCGAGCACTCTGAGTGGGAGATGGCCTCATCAAGGGCGACTTTCACAGGTGGCGTCGTCGCAACTAGGGGGCTGTTTACCATTGAGTGTAATCTGCTTGTTGTAGAATACAGTTCGGATGGAAATGTCGAGAGCGCCAGTGCTACTGGTGGTGTCAGATTGACTAGAGGCGATTGGTCTGGAACCGCTGGCAGCGCGAGTTTAAACCTTGTTGACGGAGTGGTCACTCTGACGGGAGATTCCCTGATTGAGGGCGGTGGTAATAGGCTTCAAGGTTCGACTATTAGGGTCTATATGACAAGTGAGCGTGTCGAGTGCGACGACTGTAGCATGGTGGTGTTGACCCCAGAGTTGGACTAGCATTGAGTGTATTAACTGTCCAAGGCCTATCCTTTGAGAGAAACTCCAAGTCAGTAATCAGTGACCTCTCCTTTTCAATTGATAGTGGGGAGATTGTTGGTTTGTTAGGTCCCAACGGTGCGGGCAAAAGCACTACATTTGGTTTGCTTATGGGTATCTTGGCTCCGTCAGCTGGTTCCATATCCCTTAGCGGTAGTGCTGTGGTCGGGCCTGTACACTCTCGGGTTCGCCTAGGGATGGGGTGGCTCCCGCAAGAGTCCACAATCTTTCATGGTCTTAGTGTGTATGACAACCTTATGGTCGCTGCGGAAGCATGCAATTCTCTAGGTGAGGATAAATCTCCACAGGATTCAGTTCGGGAGATCTTGGACACAGTTGGTCTGTTGGGCTTAGCGGATCGCAGAGTTGAGTCCCTCTCTGGAGGTGAGCGTAGACGGGTCGAAATAGCTAGGTGTTTGACGACTAACCCCAAGGTTCTTTTGCTAGATGAGCCTTTCGCTGGACTAGATCCAATAGTGGTCAACGAACTTTGTGGTCTTTTTGAGTCGCTTGCTCAACGTGGATTTGCGCTACTGATAACTGACCATGCAGTTAGAGAGACCCTATCTATTTGCCATAGGGTTCTATTGTTGCAGCGAGGTCGAGTTATTGTGTCGGGTAGTTCAGAAGATGTAGCAAAAAGTGAGACTGCTCGGCATCAATGGCTAGGATCTCGCTGGGACTCAGGACAGAGCTAGTGTAGATTACGCCTCTGTGTCGACACGAGCTTCAATACATGCGGGCATGACCTGATGGACTAAACGCAACAATCGTGCCAAGATATGTAAGAGATCAGGCAGATTATAGGCTTGGCGTAATCGTTCTTAGAATAGGCGTTTTAGGGGAGAGATATTATATGGCGCTGGAGCTTAGGCAGAGTCTAAAGTTGAGTCAGCAGCTGGTGCTGACACCGCAATTGCAGCAGGCGATCAAGCTTCTTCAATTGTCTCACTTAGACTTAGTGAGCGCTATCCAGACCGAATTGGTCGAGAATCCGACATTGGAGGAGATCCCAGGGACCGAGGCTAGGGAGGTCAGCAATGGTGAGATGGAGCTTGCAAGAGAGTCAAGGGCTTTACAGGCTGAGGATGCAGAGCGGCACAATGGGGTTCAGCAGACTGATCAGGACTGGCTCAAAATCATAGAGGCTCAGAATCAGAGAGGTTCATCCCAGGCTGGTAGTAAGGGTACCATTTATGATGACTTGCCGCCTATTGAGGCCAGCCTTAGTTCGAGCGATACGTTAGCAGAGCACCTGACTTGGCAGCTTAATATGCTGCACTGCACAGATTCTGAGATGATAGGTTGCAAGATAATAATCAGTAACTTGGACCATAGAGGCTACCTCAAGCTCAGTTTGGAGGAGGTCGCCGAGACTGGTGGTATTGAGATCTTTGACGCAGAGAGTGCCCAATTGGTCGTCCAATCATTAGACCCAACAGGCTGTGGAGCGACGAGTCTTGTAGATTGTCTGCTATTTCAGGTAAAGGCTAAGTATCCAGAGGATCCATACTTCCCGCTGATAATTGAAGACCATATTGGCGATCTAGAGCGGCGAAACTACCAGGGTATATCCAAGGCCTTACAGATTGATGTTGAGGATGTAATTGAGTACCACAAGATGATACGAGGCCTAGAGCCCTCTCCTGGGCGAGGGTACTCAGACTCAGAGCCCCAATATATAACCCCGGATGTTCGGGTGATTAAGGTTGGAGATGAGTGGAAAATATTGCAGAACCAGGACGGTTTACCGAAATTACGGGTCTCAGGTTACTACAAAAGTATTTTGGAGGGTTCGGGTTCCAAAGAAGATAGAGCCTATATTAAGGAAAAGCTGGAGGCAGCGGACTTTCTTATAAAGAGTATTTATAAGAGGCAGTCCACAATCCATAAGGTTGTCAGGTGTATTCTTGACAGGCAATCAGATTTCTTTGATGGGGGAGTTGAGGACTTGCGGCCAATGGTCCTGCGTGATGTCGCAGAGGAGATAGGCGTACACGAGTCGACGGTCTCCCGAGTGACGTCTAATAAGTATTTAGAGTGTCCTCACGGAATCCTGGAGCTTAAGTTTTTCTTCAGCTCTGGCATCCAGCAGGGTGACGGGGTGGATGTTTCAGCCGTTTCGATCAAAAGCAAGATCAAGCAATTGATCGCCTCGGAGAACCCTAAGAAACCATTGTCTGACCAGGCCATTGTTGGTCTTCTGGATGAAGAGGGTGTGCGTTGTGCCAGAAGAACTGTAGCAAAGTATAGAGAGGCTTTAGGTATATTACCGAGTTCGAAAAGAAAACAACTCTTCTAGGTTGCTCCTGAAGCCAATTGACGATCAAATTGTCCATAAATGGGAAAAAGTGAAGCGTACGAGCTAGTTTCACTTGACAATTGTGCGGTAGTAAGTCACTTTGCGCCCTACAAACTTATGGGCACGCAAAGTGGCCTGAGTCCAATAAATCGAGAAACCATAATTAATTTTAAAGGGCTTACATATGTCAATGCAGAACTGCTTGTTTACCTCTGAATCCGTCTCTGAGGGTCACCCAGACAAAATGTGTGATCAAATATCTGACGCAATCTTGGACGCGTTTCTTTCTCAAGATCCTAAATCGCGCGTTGCGTGTGAGACTCTTGTTAAGACAGGCGTTGTGATGGTCGCAGGTGAGATTACGTCAAACGGAGAGGTCGACATCCCCAAGGTTGTTCGCGATACCGTCCTGGGTATAGGATACGACAGCTCTGACAAAGGTTTTGATGGTTCAACATGTTCAGTGTTGGTAGCTCTAGAGCAACAGTCTGGCGATATATCTCAGGGTGTGACTGAGGGAGAGGGCCAACACACTGAGCAGGGCGCTGGTGACCAGGGCATGATGTTCGGGTATGCGTGTAACGAGACTAGCGAGTACACTCCTATGAGCATTCACTACAGTCACAGACTTGTTGAAGAGCTTGCAAACATGAGGAAGGCGGAAGTTGTAGACTGGCTTCGTCCAGACTCGAAGTCACAGGTTACTGTTGAATATGTTGATGGAAAGCCAACCCGTATAGATACAATAGTTATATCTACCCAACACTCTGAAAGTGTTGAACATTCTGAGATTGAGCGGTTTGTAATCGAAGAGCTCGTCCCAGCCGTAATTCCAGCCTCGCTTCTTCAAGACACTAAGTACCATGTAAACCCAACAGGGCGCTTTGTAGTAGGCGGCCCAATGGGAGACTGCGGACTAACTGGTCGTAAGATTATCGTTGATACATATGGTGGTCATGGAGCTCATGGTGGTGGTGCCTTCTCGGGCAAGGACCCTAGTAAGGTGGACCGTTCGGCTGCATATCTAGGGCGCTATGTAGCTAAAAACTTAGTTGCTGCAGGGGCTGCTGATAAGATCCTTGTTCAGCTTGCATATGCTATCGGTGTAGCTGAGCCTGTTTCTGTAATGATTGACACCTATGGAACTGGTGTAGTTAGTGATGAGAAGATCGCCGAATGTGTTCGTGAGGTCTTTCCAACCAAACCAGCATCACTTATTTCTCACCTAGGCCTTCTAAGCCCTATCTACCAAAACACGGCCGCATATGGTCACTTTGGTCGCGAAGACTTCTCTTGGGAGAAGTTAGATATGGTGGGCAATGTGAAGTCATTCCTGAGCTTATAACAAAAGACTCAGGAACAGCAGTTAGATGCTAAAAAAGGGAGCCTCGCTTGAGGCTCCCTTTCTAGTTTTTGCTCGCTCTATGGGCCTTCGTACCCTTTAGCCATCTCTTGTAACAGCCCCTGCATAATAGGCACCGCGAGTGATGGTCGCCTTGTCTTGAGTGACAGAAAGGCCGCGGGTCGGAGAAGCGCTAGCACAGCGTCCGATTTAGCGATGGCGCTTTTGGTGCCTGTGTTATCCGTTAGCTCTGGGCTGTTGGCCATCTCTGCATCTGTATCGTGGAGCATGCAGAAATCTTTTAGTCCAAAGCACTGCCCTGCAGCGATTTCATGGCCAAAGCTAGAAACGGAGCCGTCGAGTAGTATGTATAGGCCTCTAAGTGTGTTGATCTCGTCGCCTTCTGGGACAATTACCGTGTCCAAGTATAGGCTAAGAACTAAGAATTGGTTCTCTGTTAGACTATTCAAGGCTCCACATTTTCTTATGGCACTTTCATAAGAATCGACAGTCTCTGCGCAGTTGGCGGCCGAGGCTCTCGCTAAGACTACAGTAATATTATCTGGGCCACCGTTGTCGTTGGCTGTGTTTATTAGTCTAGATGCCGTCTTTTTTAAGTCGGAGTTGTCGGACAATAGCGCAAGCAGTTCGGGCTCTTTCACAGGCCCAGTCAACCCGTCAGAACAGAGTAATAGAATATCTCCGTCTGCAAGGTTGACATCCAGTATATCAGGATCGACTGAACCAGCAGTTCCGAGGGCCTGGTATAGCATGTGTTGATATGGACTGTTGTCATGCTGTTCTTGGGAGATAGTGCCCGCTCTTAGTTGAGAGGCCGCTACTGAGTGGTCCTCTGTTAGGCAGCGCAGAGTGCCTGATCGGTACAGGTAAGCTCTTGAGTCTCCTACGTGGGCTATTAGAAAATGGTCATTTGCAACCATGCCAGCTACCATGGTTGTTCCAGACTGCGTACCACCTGTCACCTCTTGAATCTTTTCTGAGGCTAAGTGTGCTAATACGTCTAGCGTTCTTGCGAGCTGAATTCTGCCGTCTGATCCCGTCCCTGAATCAACGGTCTGTGCCAACTGTATTAGAGGGGTTTGGGCAGACTTCACAACACTCATAGCCGTAGCCGAGGCTACCTCACCATCTTGTAGGCCCCCCATTCCGTCAGCAACAGCTATAAGGGAGGCCTTTTCGAGGATGAGCATGTTGTCCTGGTTATGCTTGCGCTGCATCCCGACATTTGTCATAGCTGCGAAGTCTCTAAGTGCCATCTTGATACCTTCTACTTACTCTGGGTCGATATGATAACAGAAGAGATTTAATAAGGCTCGAATTTTGGTTGAGTATATACCGCTATGATAGCTTGACATGGGGGCTGTGAGGCTTTACTTGAGGCTATAAAATTGAGCGCTGGTTCAGTTGTTGTGCAGGGCGTTTAATTGTTGTTAGGCGAATATGGTGCTTCGCTAAATGGAATTCAAAACGGAGAGAATAGATGAGCGGTTCGATTTTTGAGGTGACAGAGAAAAACCTAAACACAGGTCTAAGGGGGATTCCTGTCGGTACAGTGCGAACCTCCTTCGTTGATCCTCACAAGGGTCTACATTATGTTGGTTACCCAATAACGGATATCTGGCATATCGACCCAGAGGCAGCTGTTTACCTCCTGTTCAATAAGGAATTGCCTAATGACGATGAGTTGGCAGCTTTTAAGGCTGACTTGGTTAGCCGTTCTAAGGTAGACCCAACAGTTATAGCTCAGATAGGTAACCTACCGAAGAAGGGTCACCCCATGGAGTGGTTCCAGGCGGCGCTGTTACTTTTGGGAATGTCTGGAAAAACTGGTGATTACAGAGAAGACGCTCTTAACGCTGTTGCGAGAATTCCAGAGGTTGTCGCTAATGTGTTCAGACTCAGATCAGGCTGGGGTGCTCCAATTGAGTCTAAGCCAGAGTTAGGTCTCATAGAAAACTTTGTACATATGCTTGGTGTCCCTGGCGCCGATAACGATAAGCTTACAAAGCTATTGCGTGTCTTCTACGTTCTTCACTTAGATCACGGAGGTGGTAATCTTTCTACTTTTACAGGGAAGGCTGTGGCGAGTGGACTAGCTGATCTGTATACCTCACTGGCCGCGTCTATGGGAGGCCTATCTGGTCCTAGGCATGGCAGGGCTAACCAAGACTGTCTAAACTTTGTTCGAAAGGTGGGAACATCAGTACCCGCCGAAGTAGAGCAGTTTGTTAGAGATGAGCTAGCGTCTGGTGGCCTTATCTTTGGCTTCGGACACGCTGTCCTTAGAGCAGAAGATCCAAGGGCTACCGTCCAATATGGTCTCGGTAAGAATATTTGTGGTGATGATCCGCTCTTTAAAACGGCGATAGCAATGCGTGAGGCAGCAGTAAAGGTCTTGAAGGAGAACCCAAAGGTCTCCAATCCTTACCCTAACGTCGACGCGATAAGCGGCACATTACTCAATGCAGTTGGTCTGTCAGATTCAGATTTCTACACTGTGCTGTTTGGACTATCACGCTGTTCAGGAATCGCTGCTCAGATTATCGACGAGCGCTACAACATGAGGAACGGTAAGGGTGTACCTATTTACAGGTGCAAGTTCATCACAGAGAATCAGCCCGCCCGCTAAGGCAGCCTCTCGCGTAAAAGAGCTTACGATATCGGTTAATAACCACTAGAAAATAAATCAATAATGTTGGAGATATATAATGAAGTTGCACGAGTATCAGGCGAAGGAATTACTCGCTCGTTACGGAGTCGCTGTACCCGCTGGGTTCGCAGCAAGTAATATCGATGAAGCTGTCGGTGCTGCCGAGAAATTGGGTGGTGGTTTCTGGGTTGTAAAGGCTCAAGTTCATGCTGGGGGTCGAGGAAAAGGACGCTTTACTGAAGAGTCAACCCCTCAGGTGATCCAAGATGTGCTCGCAGGCGCAGCTGATGTTCCAGGCAAGGGCGGTGTTCAACTCTGCCGCTCCATCGAAGAGGTCCGAGCTGCAGCCACCTCGATGTTAGGAAATACGCTAGTAACAAAGCAGACAGGACAAGATGGGGTAAAGGTAAACACCATCTATGTAACAGGTGGAGCGGATATCGAGCGAGAGTTCTATGTGGCGGCACTTCTTGATAGGCAAACATCAAAAGTTGTTCTGATGGCTTCAACAGAGGGTGGAACAGAGATAGAAGAGGTGGCAGAGGAGAACCCAGACGCAATTTTCAAAGTTCAGATCGACCCAGTGACTGGGCTTGGTGGTTGGCAGGCTCGTGAGTTAGCCTTCAAACTAGGACTAGAGGGAAAGTCAGTCCGAAAGGCGGCAAAGCTTCTAAAAGGCCTCTACAACTGCTATGTCGCTACCGATGCAGACATGTTGGAGATCAACCCATTAATACTAACCCCTGAAGGAGATGTAGTTGCATTAGACGCAAAGATGAGCGTTGATAGTAACGGTGCATATCGCCAAAAGGAGATTGTAGAGATGCATGATGCCTCTGAAGATGATCCTTCTGAGGTAGAGGCCGCAGCGTTTGGTCTGAACTTTATTAAGCTCGATGGTAACATCGGCTGCATGGTAAATGGCGCAGGTCTAGCTATGGCCACTATGGACATAATTAAACTCTATGGCGGAGACCCCGCTAACTTCCTCGATGTTGGTGGTGGTGCTACAAAAGAGGCTGTAACAGCAGCCTTCAAGATCATCTCTAAGGACGAGAATGTAAGGGCTATCATGGTTAATATCTTTGGTGGTATCATGAAGTGCGACGTGATCGCAGAGGGCGTAATTGCAGCTGTCAAGGACGTGGGCCTTGAGATGCCTCTTATCGTCCGTCTCGCAGGTACAAATGTTGATCTGGGTAAACAGCTGCTAAATGATAGTGGGCTTGCAATCTCAACAGCAGACACAATGGCTGATGCCGCTAAGATAGCGGTTGAGTCGATAGCATAGTTTAGGAGAGTACAGATGTCAGTTTTAGTAGATAAAACAACACGCCTTATTTGTCAGGGCATTACGGGTTCAGCTGGTGCATTCCACTGCGAACAGATGATGAAATATGGGACAAACCTTGTTGGTGGTGTCACACCAGGCAAGGGTGGTCAGACATTTAACGGTTCAGTTCCTATATTTAATACAGTAGCTGAGGCCAAGTCTGCTACAGATGCAAACGCAACGGTTATTTTTGTACCGCCGCCGTTTGCAGCTGATGCAATTTGCGAAGCAGTAGACTGTGGAATTGAGCTAATCGTCTGCATTACTGAGGGCATTCCAGCAGCGGACATGGTTAATGTTCATGCATATATGGAGGGTAAGGGATCTCGTATGATCGGGCCTAACTGTCCAGGTATTATTACTCCAGATGGCTGTAAGATAGGGATTATGCCAGGTCACATTCATAAATCGGGTAATATCGGCGTTGTTTCTAGATCAGGTACCTTAACTTACGAGGCTGTAGGCCAGTTGACGGCGATTGGTTTAGGGCAGTCAACCTGTATTGGTATCGGTGGAGATCCTATAATCGGCACAAATCATACTGACGCACTTAAGCTATTCAACGAAGATCCAGATACACACGCAGTCATAATGATTGGTGAAATAGGTGGAGACGCAGAAGAGAAGGCGTGCGCTTGGGCCAAAGAAAACATGACCAAACCAGTTGTTGGATTTATCGCTGGTGCGACAGCTCCTCCTGGTCGCCGAATGGGACACGCTGGCGCTATAATTAGTGGTGGTAAAGGTACAGCTGAGGCAAAGTTCGCGGCTATGGAAGATGCTGGGATCCACGTGGTTAGGAGCCCGGCAGACATGGGTCGTAAGCTTCAGGAGATTATGGGTTAAAGCCAGTGTTACTGGTTGTTAACTTGGATTTATCTATATAAGAGCGCTTTTTTGTCCTGAATAGGGTTTGAAAGCCTAAAATAAGCATGCGAGGTCACTAATTAATGTGATACATGCTAATCAAACAAAAAGGGGATGAGATGCGTTTGAATATTGTTTCTATAATGGCTTTGTCATTGGTTGCTGTTGGTTGTGGTAAAAGGAATGAAGACACTTCAACAACGGACACTGGTACTACAACTACCGACACTGGCACCACCACGACAGATACAGGTACCACAACTACCGACACTGGTACCACGACTACCGACACTGGTACCACGACTACCGACACTGGTACAACCACGACAGATACAGGTACCACAACTACCGACACTGGTACCACGACTACCGACACTGGTACAACCACGACAGATACAGGTTCAACTGGAAACACAGCCCCATCAGCTCCAGAAATAGCTGTTTTGCCTACAGGGCCATCAGCAGAAGATGATCTAATCTGTACTATTGTGACTGAATCAGAGGACGACGATGGCGACGCTGTTGATTACACCTTCTCATGGCAGAAGGACGGTGTAGACTGGACGGGCTTCACAAAGGACACGGTATATACAGGAGACTCAATAGGTTTCAGGGCCACCGCAGAAGGCGAAGAGTGGACATGCATAGTCGTTCCAAATGATGGCATGGATGATGGTGACGTGGCCGAGGATTCGGTTACAATCTCGGGTTCTGGGTCAGACACTGCTCTCTTTACCTATTATTGGGAAGGTGAGGCGACCATTACTAGCAATGGCGGAAACTACACAGAATGGAATGGTACGGAGTAATTTGTAATCTACATCGTTACAGATACACAGGTAGCGTGTGAAGACGCTTATGATACCTCATCAACTACGACTCTCTCAGGTTGTCCAGATTGCGATTTTGCCTTTGATGTAACCTAATCAG